>SDBS01000171.1_pt1 | contig 55176 bp, 45 predicted proteins | sample 2277091 | NCBI WGS metagenome assembly SDBS01 (sample SAMN10404972, study PRJNA504765) | marine sediment metagenome | isolation source: marine sediment core GS10_PC15, 163 cmbsf | place: Arctic Ocean: Southern Knipovich Ridge | collected 2010 | reverse complement strand
GAGGTCGGGATTACCCATGACAGGGTAAGCGCCGGTCAATTGGGATTGGGTGCTCCGGTAGAGGTATATCAGCGGCGGCACCTGGAAGAAGTGGCCGTACGAAAAGTGGAGCTTGTCGCGGTCCGAGATCGGGTAGGAGATGCCTACGCGCGGACTTATCTGCGTCGACGTATCCCCTTCTTTACGGGGCATTTCCTTGTAGATACGATACGGAGCCTCGGAGTTGACCTCTATGCGCTCCTCGCCCGAGACCGGGCTGTGGGAGTAGCCCCATCGGTAGTTGAAAGGATCCTCGGGATACGTCGTGTTGGGGTCGAAGATGTCGAACCGCACCCCAACGTTGATGACCATACCCGAGTATTCCACCTTATCCTGGATGTAGGCGTGACTCTCGAACGGGTAGGTGTGGAAGATGTCGGTGTAGACGTTGGCGGGATAGGCCTGGACCTGGTAGAAGTCGACGTCCTGGGTTTTGAACCCCACGCCGCCCTTGATGACGTTCATAGACAGCGCGCGGTTGTCGCCTACGCGGGCGACCTCGTACTCGAAGTCGGCCCTGCCGTCGAAATATATCTGGTCCCGGGTCTCGTAGACGGGAAAGTCGCCGGAAGTTACGAACCACCCTGTGGGGTCGGTCTTCCAGCGGTTGAGGTTATAATCGATCCAGTCTTTCCCGCCCGTTATGAGCGAACGGCTGTTCTCGAAGGTTGCGCCGGTGACGCTGTAGTAGAAGCGGTCCGTCACGTTGTGGGTGAAGTTGGCGCTCAACCGGTTGGTCGCTTCTTTGCGGAAGTAGTACCCGTCGAGGTTATATTGGTACTCGTTGGAGAAGAGTTGGCGCTCCTCCCACGCCCGACCGCCGCTCACCACCATCCGTAAGCGGCCGGTAGGCCTGATGGAAAGTTTGCCGTTGGCGTTCCACTGGATGCGGGGATCCGGTAACGGGTATACGGTCCAGTCACGGGTGTAGTCGCCCGCGACGAAGTAGCCGAGCTCGTCAACGCCGGGCCAAATCGGGCCTCCAAACGAGCCGCGGTACTTGGAGTACTTGGTCTCGCGGGTCGCGGTGTTCCACGTGATGAGCGGGCTTGCGGGGTCCTCCAAGCCGGTCGATTCCAATGCTTTGCTGGAATCCCACTCCCGCTTGGCTGTATAGAGTTCCTGGGTTACGCCCACCTGGCCGGTGTACTTGTCGCGGCCCTCTTTGGTTTGGATGTTGATAATCCCGGATTGCGCTTTACCGAACTCGGCGTCCCACCCGGCAGTGATAACGTTCATCTGTTCGATGGCGTCGACCGGGATCTGCATACCGGCGCCGCCGACGATGGGGTTGGTAATGTTAACGCCGTCGACGATGTACGCAATCTCGTTACCGCGGCCGCCGCGAATGTGGAGGTTTAACGTCGAAGCGTCGCTGTTCTCATAGACTATGCCGGGCGTCCGAACGAGTATATCGGCGAACTCGTCGACGACCTGGGTTTTGATTTGTTCGCTATCGATAATGTGCTCGGTATATGTCTCGGTCCACTTAATGAGAGGGTCTTCGGACGTGATGTAGGTTACGCCCGTGGCCTCAGATTGCAATTGGAACGAAGCATTGGTCCTCAAACCGGCGATGACCTTAACGCCCGTCCTGACTTGCTCGTTAAAGCCTATGCGCGACGCTTTTATTTCGAAAGTCCCGGGCGGGACCGGCGTGATGACGAAGTACCCGTCGGCGTTCGACGTCGTAAAACGGTTCGCGCCCTTCACGACGACCAAAGCACCGGGTACGGGTTCACCGTTCTGGTCCGTCACTAAACCGGAGATCGTCCCGGTATCCGCAGCGCCCGCTACGCTCGCCGCCAGCAAAACTATAGCCGCCGCGGCGAGGCTTTTCCTTATATATTTCACGCGCATGTTGAGAGGACACCCCCTTTCGGAAGTGTAGGGAAATTTGGCGTCCAGCGCCGTTGTTGATGAAAATCGCTTAAAAAACCCGTTTATCGTATTTCGTTTAACCCTCGTTCACCTCCTAAAGGCCAATCCATACAAAACCTCGGCTACGCCCGATTCTTTATCTCGCTCCGGCCGTACGCCTCGTTTACGCTTTCTGGCGATTCCTTTCACCCACCACGCTAACATACCCCTCCGAAACGTGTCAAGCGAAAAAAACCGCCCGGCGCCGCTCCCCGCGCCGAACCGTATTGTAAAACAAATTGTACAAATCCAAGTATAAAACCTCGGCCAAGGCCCGTACGCGATTCGGCGCCCCGCGGCGTTACCCTTCCGGCGCGACGGCGACCGAACGCCGCTCCCAACTCCGCTTACGACGGCCGGCCGATTTAAACCCCTCCGAAACCGGCTCCGCCTAAATCACTCGAACAGATGACCCCATGCCGGCGAAAGCCACGCTCGCGGCCAACGCCACGGCCACAATTATCACACGTTTAATTATCGCACATCACCCTTAGGGTTTCGTAAAAGGACGCTCTATTCTGTGAAATCAAATCCTTCCGAAAGGCGTTCCCTCGCCCGTCAATATTTCTGCGACCGATTGACTCTCACCCGTGAGGACCGCGATCCCCAACGCGGCTTCATCCTCCTTCGAGCATTTATTGTAATATAGTTAATTATATATTCAATTAAAAAAGGCTAATCACGCTTTCTTTTTCGCCGCCGGCGGGACGCCTATTCAAATAAAGCCTTGACGCGCCCCAACGACGTCGGAAGTACGGCCTCGGCCGATTTCCGGAAATATTGCACGCGGTGGTTGCGCATCTCGGCCGTATAGACGCGGCCCCCGTCCGACGAAACGGCGACGCCGTACGCATAATTGAATTCGCCCGGGCCGTCCCCCTTCTTCCCCCACTTCCCCAGAAACGAGCCGGTAGGCGTGAAATATTGTATGCGGAAATTTCCCAGGTCGGCCACAAAAACGGTACCGTCGGGCGCTACGGCGACGTCCGTGAGGGACTGCATTTTACCAGCGGCGTTGCCGAGACTCCCCCATTTCCCGAGAAAAGAACCGGCGGGGGTAAAGTACTGTATCCGGTGGTTTTGGCTGTCGGCCACGTAGACGTTGCCGTTAGGAGCGACCGCTAAGCCGCGCGGCAAAGTGAACTGGCCGTCGCCTTTACCCACGGAACCCCACTTGCCCAGAAATGAGCCGGAAGAGGTAAAGTACTGGACGCGGTAATTACTGGTGTCGGCTACATATACGTTGCCACCGGGCGCCAGCGCTAAGCCGCGGGGGATATTAAACTGGCCGTCGCCGGTGCCGTACGAGCCCCAAGCGCCGAGAAAAGAACCGTTCGCCGTAAAATATTGTACGCGGCTGTTGCCGCCGTCGGCCACGTAGATGTGGCCCCCCGAATTCGCCGCGAGATGCCGCGGGTTTTTAAACCGGCCGGTGAGGGAACCCACTTTGCCCCACTTACCCAAGAACGAGCCGTCGGCGGTGAAATACTGGATCCGGTTATTGGCGGTGTCGGAAACGTAAACGTTACCGTTGGGCGCGCAGGCTACGCTCCGCGGAAAGTAAAACTCCCCGTCGCCGCGCCCTTGGGCGCCCCAACCGCCTTGGTAAACCCAACTGCCCCAAGCGGCCGCGGCCAATGCCGCCGACGCCACACAAACGATTAATTTCTTCACGCCGTCTTCATCCCCTCTCGCTTTTTTCGTATCGCAATCCCCTTTTATAAAAAGACCGGCGTTACGCCGCGGCGGCGTCAACACCCACCGCTATTTTTCCGGTCCCAGGGAGTTCGTAATCCACGTACATCGTAACCGGAACCGGCCGCGATGTCAAGCCCGAGGCAAACCGCCTACGGCGAAAAAAGTCTTGATTTTCCTAAAGTCAGGTATTATATTGTAGTCTATAAACATGGCCGACCTAAACGCCAACGTACTGCTCCTCAACGCCAGCTACGAGCCTATGGCCATCGTGGGCCTAAGGCGCGCCGTAGGCTTATTGTACCTGGAGAAGGCCGAGACTATCGAGACCAACGGCGTCGTGCTGCGGTCGCCCAGCGCCGAGTTCCCCGCCCCGTCGGTACTGCGCCTTATGCAATATATAAATCCGGCCCGGCGCCGGATTAAGTTTAACCGTAAAAATGTCCTCCGCCGCGACGGCTTCGGGTGTCAGTACTGCGGTCGCCAGACTTCGGATTTGACCATCGACCACGTCGTGCCCGTCGCGGTCGGCGGCAAGCACGCCTGGGAAAACGTCGTCGCGTGCTGCCAGCGTTGTAATAACCTCAAGGCTGACCGCACGCCGGAGGGAGCGAGGATGAAGCTGCTCTGCCGGCCCAAGGAGCCCGCCTTCCTCCCCTACCTCCAAAAAATCTACGCCGCGGACCTCGCCGGTAACGTCCGTTGGCGAAAATACCTTTTCCTCGACTGAAGGGGATGCCGAGATGCGGAAAGCCAACGTCGCGGCGCTCGTGATTGCGGTTGCGGCCGCAGCCGTCATCAGCTGCGGCCGTTATACCTTCAATCCCAACGTGCCGGGCTATATTAAATCGGTAGCCATACCGCTGTTCAAAAACCCCCGGACATTCAAGTATGGCGTCGAACTCGTATTGACCGACGCCGTCATCGACGAATTCGTCGCCGACGGAACGCTCGACGTCGCCGGCGAGGACGTCGCCGACTCGAAGTTGCAAGTCGAAATCGTAAACTATAAAAAAGAGGCCCTGAGCTACGACGTCCAGGAAATAGTCAAAGAGTATAACCTCGCCATCGTCGTCTCGGCCACCTTTACGGACCTGATAAACAATCAGGTCCTGTGGCAAGAACCCTCCATGTACGAATCCGTACCGTACTACGCCATAGGACCCCAAGCCGAGACCGAGGACGAAGCCTTCGATCGCCTGGCCGAGGAGCTGGCTCGCAAGATAGTCAACCGGACCCTACAGGGTTGGTAAACCCGCCATGTCCGAAGAACGACTAAAAGCCTTAGCGCGCGAAATAAAGGAAGGCCGGCTCGAGCCGGCCTATCTCTTCGAGGGCGCCGACGAATACAGGAAACTGCGCGCGCTCGAGGCGTTGAAGAAAGTCGTCGTGGGCGAATCGCCGGAGGATATGGCGTTCGAGCGGCTCGAGAGCGTCCCCGCGACCCAAATATGCGAATTGGCCCGCACGGCGCCGTTCTTCGTCGAGCGGAGGCTGCTGGTCGGCACCGGCGTCGAGAAGTACGGCGACGCCGACCTGGCCGCGCTCGCCGCGTACGCCGCCGAGCAGCCGACTTCCGCCGTCGTCGTCTTCTGGGCCGAGGGGAAGCTGGACCGGCGTAAAAAGCTATTTAAGTTCTTCGACAAGTTGGACGCGGTCTACACGTTCGAGCACTTGGCGGGCCGCGCCCGCCGCGGCCGCATCGCCGCCGAGGCGAAACGACTGGGCGTCAAGTTGTCGGACGAGGCCCTTGCGTACCTCGACTACGCGCTGGCGCCGGACCTATTCACCATCGTCCGCGAACTGGAGAAGCTGGAAGCGTACGCCGGCGGCGAGGAGCTCTCGGCCGACGAAGTGGTCGACGTCGCGGCGACGAGCCGCGTCGAAAAAGCCTACGACATGGTCCGCTACGTCGGCGAAGGCAGGTTGGGACCCGCGCTGGAGGCGCTGCGCCGCCTAATGCTGGCGGGCGAGCGGCCCGAGTCGCTAATCGGCCTTTTCGCGCGCCAGATCCGCTTCATCTGGCTCGCCAAGGAACTCCACGGAGCCGGCCTGGGCCCCTCGGAAATAGCCGCGCGCCTGAAGGTCCCGCCGCTGTACGTCGGCGAATACGTTGACGCCGCCCGACGGCTCGACGCCGAACGCCTGGCCGAGCTGCACCACCTCCTGGCCGAACTCGACCGCGGCGTCAAGACCGGCCGCGTGCCCGCGGCGTTCGCGCTCGAGCTCTTCGCCGCCCGCGCCGCCGCATAACGACAAAGCCCCCGTCGGGGGCTTTTTTCAAATCTACGGGAATATTCAGCCTTATTCCTTAGGCGCGGCCGCCTTTTGCACTCGCCGGGCGAGGCGGGACTTCTTGCGGGCCGCGGCGCGTTTGTGAATTACGCCCTTGCGCGCGGCGACGTCGATGGCTTGTTGGGCGCGGCGGTACGCCTCGCCCGCATCCTCCGGCGGGCCAGCCTCGACGGCGACGACCACTCTCTTTACCGCCGTGCGCGTCGCGCTGCGGACGGCGCGGTTGCGCTCGCGCCGCCGCTCGGATTGCCGATGTCTCTTCTTCGCGTGTCTCTTGATAGCCAAGTATTCCTCCAGCTGAAAGCGGATATTAACAAAATCGCGCCGCGAAGTCAACCGCGAAGTTTCAAGCGACGACCTCCGACCAACGCCCGCGTCGACCGCCTTACGTCGGTTGTGTTTGAAAAATAACCACACCTATTATATTATAACCGTGGAAGGTGACCGCGAAGAGATGCTACCCCCCAAAGACGTAGACGTATCGTACCGATACCTCCGCCGCAAGTGCGAACTCGAGCCGGAGGTCGCCCTCGTACTCGGCTCCGGGATGCCGCGGCCGGCGCTCGACGTCGTGTGCGAGGTTCCCTTCGCCGAAGTACCGCATTTAACGAAGCCGACGGTTGAAGGCCACCGCGGCGCCTTCGCCTTTGGCCGGACCGGCGACGTCCCGTTGGTGCTGGCCGACGGCCGCCTCCACCTCTACGAGGGTATTCCGGCCGACGTCGCGACGCTGCCGATACGCCTTTTCGCTCGGCTGGGTTGCCGGACCGTCATCCTGACCGGTTCCGTGGGCTCGTTACGCGAAGCGCTTGCACCGGGCAACGTCGCCGTCGTTCGCGACCACGTGAACCTCGCCGCGGCGTCGCCCTTCGCCGGCCGCCACTACGACGAGTTCGGCCCGCGCTTCGTCGCCGGCGCCGACGCGTACGACGCGGACCTTCGCGAACGCGCCGAAGAACTCGCCGAGCCGCTCGGTTTCATGCTCAAAAACGTGGTGTACGTCGGCTTACCCGGGCCGCAGTTCGAGACCGCCGCGGAAGCGCGCGCTCTCGCGAGCCTGGGCGGCGACGTCGTCGGCATGTCTATTCCCAACGAGGTCCTGGTCGCGCGCCAGGCGGGCCTCCGCGTTCTGGCGCTGTGCGCCGTAACAAACGTCGCCGGCCGCGGCGCGAGCCACGACGCCGTCCTGCTCGGCGCCGAGGAACCCGGCCTAAAAATCAAAACCTTACTCGAGACCCTGCTTCCCGCCCTCGCCGAGTAGTGATATAATATTAACATGATACGCGCAGTCATATTTGACCTCGACAACACTCTCACCGACTTCATGAAGATGAAGGAGCGGGCTATAGAGGCCGCGGCCGAGGCGATGATCGACGCCGGCCTGCCCCGCCCTAAAGAGGAAATAATCGCCGGCATAAAAGAGGTATACGACGCCGAGGGCATCGAGTACCAGCGCGTCTTCGACCGCTACCTCATCGAAGTGCACGGCAAACTCGAGCCCCGCATCCACGCCGCCGCGGTGGTCGCGTACCGGCGCGCCCGGGAGGGGACGCTGGCGCTCTACCCCCACGTCAACCTCACGCTGCTCGAGCTGCTGCGCCGCGGCATAAAGTTGGGCGTACTGTCCGACGCGCCGCGGCTTCAGGCCTGGCTTCGCCTGGCGTATCTCCAGCTGCACGACATCTTCGACGCCGTCGTAACGTACGAGGACACCGGCGTCCGCAAACCCGCCCCCGAACCCTTCTTATTCATCCTCAAGGAGCTCGACGTGCAACCCGACGAAGCGCTGATGGTGGGCGACTGGCCGGCCCGCGACGTCGAGGGCGCCCGCGCGCTGGGCATCAGGACCGTCTACGCCCGCTACGGCGATACCAGCGGCGAGCGCTGCGCCGAGACGGAATACGCCGTCGACGACATAGCCGACGTCGTCCGCATCGTCGACGAGTTAAATGAAAAAGCCAAATAAAGCGGGCATCGCGCTGACTATAATTGTCGCGGCCTGCCTCGCCGTCGCGACCTACCTCGGCATCCAGGGCATTATATCCGCGCGTGCCCCGGGCGCCGCGGACGAGGCCGCGCGCAAAAAGGCCTTCGAGAAGGTTATGGCCGAGGGCAACCTCTCCTTCGAGGAGGCCAAGTACTGGCGCCCCATCGAGGCCGCCGCGGCCGAGGAAGAAGCGCCGCAATGACCGCGCCCGCGCTGGAGTGCGAGCTGTGCCCGCGGCGCTGCGTCCTGGCCAACTATCAGCGCGGCGACTGCCGCGTCCGCATAAACGTCGACGGGACCCTCTACACGCTGGTCTACGGCAAGCCCTGCGCCACCCACGTCGACCCCATCGAGAAGAAGCCGCTCTTCCACTTCCTCCCCGGCACCGCTATCTACTCCATCGCCACCGCCGGCTGCAACCTCCACTGCAAGTACTGCCAGAACTGGGAGATTAGCCAGACGGACCCGGAGGACGCGCGCAACGTAGACCTCGAGCCGGCGCGCGTCGTCGCCGAGGCCGAGCGCACCGGCTGCATCTCCGTCGCCTACACCTACTCGGAGCCCATAATATTCTACGAGTATACGCTGGAGGCGTCGCACCTCGGCCGCCGGCGGGGCCTCAAGAACGTCCTCGTTACCGCCGGCTACATAGAGCCGGCGCCGCTGCGCGAGCTCTGCGCCGTCTCGGACGCCGCCAACGTCGATTTAAAATCTATGTCGGACGACTACTACCGCGACGTCTGCGGCGGCCGCCTCGCGCCGGTCCTAAAAGCCCTCACCATATTCCGCGAGGAAGGCACCTGGCTCGAGGTGACTAACCTCATAGTGCCGGGCCTGAACGACGCGCCTTCCGGCATTACGGCCCTCTGCCGCTGGGTGCGGGACAACCTGGGCGCCGATACGCCGCTGCACTTCTCGCGCTTCTACCCGATGTACAAGCTGGCCAACCTGCCGCCGACGCCGGTGGCGACGCTCACGATGGCGCGCAACGTCGCGTTGGAGGAAGGGTTAAAATATCCTTACGTGGGAAACGTCCCCGGCCACCCGGGCAACAACACCTATTGCCCGGGCTGCGGCCAGGCCGTCGTCGAGCGCCGCGGCTACCAGATCCTGGCGTACCGCCTCGACGGCGACAAGTGCAACCGGTGCGGCGCGACCGTCGCCGGCCTCTGGGCCCCGCCGCCCGGGGATGTTAGGTGGGTGTTTTAGATACGTCGAAGCCGGCCCCCGGCCGGCTTTTTATTCCCCCTCCCTCGTTGACCCCTCCGCCCCCCTCGGTTATAATCCCATTCGAAATAAATCCGCGCGATCCCATCCCAAAGTAAAAAACGGCGGCCCAAAGGCCGCCGTTTCTTTTTGCGAGTGGCGCCTAGTTAAATAGGCTCTTAACTCTACCCAAGGAGGTTGGCGCCACCGCTACGCCCGTTACGTTAACTTTTACGTCGTCTACGCCCGCGGCGTAGGTAAGGCCGAGGTCTCAACCGATCGCGAATATGGGCTTCACGTATATATGGCCGAAGGGTTGCGTGACCAGCTCGCGCGGGAACGTCACGCGGTTCCAGCCGCGCACGAGATGCCCTTTGGCCGACTCGAGGCGCATCTCGTTCGCGCCCAGCGCGACGTCCAGGTACCAGGGGTTACCGAGGTTGTCGGGGGCGAAGTGGACCCACAGCGTCGCGCCGACGAACTCGTCCGGCTCGACCGTTCGGCCGAGGTTCTGGCGGAGGTCGCACCAGCGCGTAAGCTCGGCGTCGCCCGGGCAGCCGGCGCCGTCGGTCTGCGTTAAGTAGTACGCGCCGTAGCTACCGGCCCGGGCGCCCGCCGCGGCGACGGCCATTCGCGTCGTCGTCCAGGGCGACATAACGCCGGCCTCGAAGCCGCCGTTCGAAACGACGTTCTCGGCCGCGAAGGCCGCCGCAGCCAAGGCCATGGCCGAAAAAACGGAAAATTTCTTCTTCATATCGAGCCCTCCATCGAAAAGCCGTACTGGCGATTAAATACTACTTTTATCGTCATATACATTATAACATATTTATTTGAGAATGCAAACCATTCGCAACACGGCGCATAAAAAAACCGGGCGCTCGGCCCGGCTTATTTTTAATAACGTTACAACAACCCGCCCCCGCGTACCCCCCACCTAATTTATTAGCCCGGCCTCAACAACCGAAGCCGGGCCACCCACACACCCTTAACAGTGTAAGGGTTATATCGCTATATGCCGTTGTATACCGTGCAACATTCGCGGATGCGCTCGAGGCGCGTCACGAGCCGCATCCACGAGAGGTCGCAGGCCGCTATCTTCTTCTCCATGACGGCGAGGAACTCGTCGCGGACGGCGCCGTTGTTCTTGAGCAGGTCGAGCTGGTGCAGCCGATCTATGAACGCCGGCGAGCGGACGTCTACGTCGCGTATTTCCTCCAGCAACTCGAGCGCCAGGTCCCGTTCGGTCGTGACGCGGAAGAAGTACTCGGGTAAATATTCGCAATGGCCTACGCCGTAATAACACATCATGTCCTTGACCGCGTCGCCGAGCTCGAGGACGGGCCGCTGCCACAACGTAACCAGCGCCGCCCGCATCACCGCCGGGTTGGCCTCGTCGGCGGTTAAATCCCTTATCTTCTCTAGGTCTTCGGCCGTGAGCTCGAAGCTGTTGAGGCAGGACAAAGCCCCCACCCGCCAATACCATTCCTTGCACGAGTCGACGGAGTCCTGGAGCGCGAGCTCCCTGAGCGCCGGCGAGTACTCGCGGCCGTACGCCGCGAGCCGATAAAGATAATATCGGTGGTACGGGAACATGAAGCCGGCGCGGGCCAGCTTTACGACCAGCGCGCCCGTGAAATAGCGGTCCCCGGCGAAGTACCGCAGGTACCCGAAGTTATGGGCCAGGAACTCACGGGCCGGATTATCCAGGAAAAGCTGTAACGCCCGGTCGAAGGCGGAATCGTCTTCCTGTTCTCGCAAGACGTCCAGCGCTTTAAAGTATACTTCCCCTAACCCACGGGCATTTTGGGCCGCGATTTCGCTTTCGACGAATTCGCGCGCGTTCTCCGGGCCCGCGGCGGGGTCCTCGATTTTTCCCAACCACCGCTCCGCGTCGGCGTCGAAAAGCTCCGCCGCGGGTACCAGCCGCGACGCCGCCGACGCCAAATCGAAGCCCGATTCCCGCAGGGCCTTTCCACATTCTAAAAGCGCGCGCTGCGCTTGCTCCTCTTTCTTGGTGAATATTAGAATATCGTCGACGTGCCGGATATAACCACCCGGCCCCTCGACGATGCCCTTCTCCATCGCCCGGTCGAACTCCAACAACGCAAAGTTCGCTATGAACTTCGACATTCGGTTGCCCTGGGGCAGGACGCCGTCGTCCTCCCCATTGGCGCCGCGTTTCCACGCCCAGTGCTTATAAACCTTGAATAGTAGTTCTTGGGCATCGGTCAGCTCCTCGCCGCCGTTGCCCTCGCCTTCGACGATCTTGTTGATGTGGTCGTATATCGCCTTCAAGCTTATTTTCTCAAAAAAAGAGGTTATTTCGACCTTGGCACAGTAGTCGTACTTCGCCGCGGCGTCCTTGGCTCGCTTGAAATACCACGACCATTCGGGCACTCCCCCCGCGGTCCACGAACCTAAATCGTGCGGTTCCCAAGGCGCATCCCAACCGACGTCGTAAGTCGTGACGTCTTCCGGCAGCGTCTTCTGGAGCTCGACGTCGGCCGCCGATTCCATTTGCTCACGGGTGGCGCGCCGGCGGTAAGGCAACATGCCGACGGGGAGTTTGGCGCCCAATGCCGACGTCAACTTCATTGTGGCGGCGTAGACGACCGCCAGGTCCAAAAGGGAAATGAGGGCGCCGGACTTGGCCGAATCGGGGCCGGTGGGGACGTCGACCGTTAAAAGCGGCGCCGGCGAGTAGAAGCCGTTCTCGATCTCTACTTTCAAGCGGCGCGCTACCTGGGGGAGGTTGTATTTAACGTCGGCGTGGTCGATCACGTCGCCGACGAAATGGTCGTCCGCGTCGCGCAAGGCATACCTACACGCGACGAGCAAATCCTCGCCCGTAAGCCAGAAACTATTTGCCATCGGCGTTACCTCGTCGTAAGCGGCCTAGTACGACGCCTCGCCCGGGGGGGCCGGGCTAAGAAAATCCCGGGCCCCAAATCTGGCCGCTACCGCGCTTAATCTCCTGTGCCCGGGGGCGGAGTCGCAGGCGGTGGCGGTATCATCGGCGGAAGGCCGTCGTTAGCTATGGCCGCGACTGGTGCGAATATGGACAGTAAAAACGTAACAACGATGAATATGATGCCGTACCTTTTAATTGAACGCATGATACCTCCTTTTATACTGTTTATAATAGCAATATCTATGCCATTTCCGCAACCCTTTATTTTTTATAGCGTTACGATTTACGAAGGTTATCCCGCCGTTCCTATATTCGCGCTAACATCGGCGGATCGAAGCCTGGCGTTGGTAGATACAGCCACAAAAACCTTATAATAACAGAAAAAAAATAAACCGCCAAAACTGGCGGAATTCGCTAAAATTGGCGGATTTAACCGGTGTTCTTTGAGCTAACCGATCGCAAACCTGTCTTTTTCCGTTATACCGTATTTCCTTATTTTGTAACGCAAGTTCGTCTCGGATATGTCCAGCCTGCGCGCGGCCTTGGATTTTACCCAGTTCGCGTCCCGCAACGCGTTCAGGATCATTTCGCGCTCGAGGCGAGCGACGGACGCGTTTAAAGACGCGCTCGCGCTTTTAAAACCTTTCTCGGCCGCGCCGGCGATATGTTTGGGGAGCGACGCGGCTTCGACTACGGCGCCGGGTGAGTTCACGATGGCGTAACGGACGCAGTTTTCGAGTTCCCGGACGTTGCCGGGCCAATCGTACGCCATCAGAAGGTCCATACTTTCGGCGTTGAACCGAGGACGGTCCTTTTTTTCTCCTTTATAGTACATCGTAATGAAATGATCCAGCAATTCCGGGATATCTTCCTTGAGCTCTCGTAGCGGCGGGCAATTTATCATGTAGACGTTAAGGCGGTAGTACAAATCGTCGCGGAACTTACCGACTTCGATAGCCTGGGGCAGGTCGACGTTGGTCGCGCTTATCACCCGCGCCTTCAGCTGGATGGGGTTATGGGGACCGCTTCCCAATCTGAAGAACTGTTTCTCCTGCAGGACGCGCAGGAACTTGGATTGGGTACTCATATTCATGGCGCCGACTTCGTCCAGGAAAATGGTCCCCTCGCCGGCGCGCTCGAACAAGCCTATCCTCTTATCGACGCCGGTGGCCGTACCTTTTTCTATACCGAACAACTCGCTCTCCAAAAGCGTCTCGGGTATGGCGCTGCAATTGATCCCGATAAAAGGTTTGTCGGCGTTTATGCCCTCGTAGTGTATCATCTGGGCGACTAGTTCTTTACCCGTTCCCGACACGCCCACGATCAAAACGTCGATCGGGTTGCGGGCCGCCGTCTCCACCCGGGAGAGGATCTCCTTGACCGCGGGGGACGAGCCGACGATGCGGCCGTAACCGACCTTTCTCTCCGAGGGGGAAGCTATCGAGACACGCGCCTTCTCCAATTCCCGATGCCGCCGCTCGATCTCGTAGGCCGCGTTCTGGGCGAATATCTGGGCGAAGTTTAAATCTTCGTCGCCGAACAAATCGCCCCGCTCCAAACTATCGAGGTAAATTACACCCAAGAAGTCGCTGGCCGTGGCTACGGGTATACATATCAACGACCGTATGCGGTGCAGGTGAACGCTGTGGCTGTCCTTGAAGCGGAAATCTTCCGCGGCGTTGGGACTGAGCATGCCCTTGCGGGACCCCGCCACCTGGCCGATTATGGTCTGGCTTATCGCCGACGCGTCCTCTATAGTGGGCTCGTCGACCCCCGCGGTCCCCTTGATGCGGAGCATGTTCTTGTGCTCGTCGAAGAGAAAGATGACGCCCCGGTCGGCACCCAGCTCCTTGGTCAGATAGGATAAAATGTACTTCAGGAGCTCGTCCAGGTCCTTTTGCTCGGATAGTTTTTTCAAGCCGCCGGCTAGATCGGCCAAGCGCTCTTGGCCTTTTTGCTCGGGCCGCTTCGCCATAAACAGGTCCCCTTCTAATTCGAATATCCGCGTACGGTATTTATCTACGCCTATACCTTTGAAGATGTCCTTCGCGTTCTCGAGGTCCCTTTCCGCCTCCCCCATTATATCAAAACTTTGGCTTGCGCGAAATAGCTCGAGTTTCAGTTTCGCCCGGGCGAAATAGGCTTGCGCCACGAAATATCTATTCTTTAAGGATTGAAAACGCGCCAGCGCCTGGTCCAGGTAAGGCTCGGCGACGTCGAGCTCGCCGCGCGTAAGCGTAATCTCTCCCAGCGTTAATACGACTTTCGCGTACTCGAATTTATCGCCGGCGTCTTCGAAACCTCGCAAGCTCGGCAGCAGCAATCTCTCGGCCTCGACGAAGTCCCCTTTAAGGTAATCCGTACGCCCGCGCAGCGCCCGTACTTCGTTAATCCCCGGCGAGAGCTGTTGACGTTTAAATACCGCTTCGGCCGCGACCAGGTTTTCATAGCTCCTTTCGAATCGCGCCGTCTCGCTGTACAACAGCGCCCGGTTATAATAGACGTAGCCTGCCAACGCGCCCAGGTCCGCCCGCAACGCCTCCACCAAGTCTAGATAGAATTCGGCCTTGCGGTACTCGCCCGCCCGTATCATATTCGCGGCCGCGCTTACGTACACCGAAGCCAAAAGCTTTTTGTCGTTAATAATTTTACACTCGGCTATGGCCAAGTCGTATTGCTGCTGCGCCCGCTCGACGTACCCCTGGCGGAAGTAAATTTGGCCCAAACGCCCCAATGAAGAGACTATGGCAAAGCGGTCCCCGGCTTCGCGCGCCAAACTTATGCTTTTCTTAGCCGCGTCTTCGGCTCCGCCGAAATCGCCCTTCCACGCCAGTACGTCGGCGATGACGTTCAGCGCGATCGAGGACAGGCGCGGGTTGCCGGTTTCCGCCGCCAGGCGAGCCGCTTCTTTAAATTCCGTCAACGACGCGTCGTAGCTACCCTGGCCGTAGAACACCACGCCCTTTATATACTTGATATAAGCGGCGGAGGTTTTACGCTTCATAGACGAGGCTATGTTTTCCGCCGCCCGGGCGTACACTTCGGCCAGCTCGAAATCTTTTAAACCGTAATAAGCCCAAGCCAACAACGCGTTACTCAGAAAACGTTCGTCGGCGGTCAGGTCCCGCGTCGTCAACGAACGCAACTCCTGCACCGGCCGTTCGTAGTCGCCCAGCCCCAGCCGCTCCTTCGCGATCTTTAATAAATTCCCCGGGCCGTCGGCCTCCCCCTCTCCTCCCATGCCGATTAAAAGCTCGTAGTTGCGTAACGCCGCGCGGTGGTCGCCGAGCGCGGCGTACGAATCCGCCAAGTCCTTGATCACCCTCTCGTACGTACGGCTGTCCCACCCCCCTTCCGTAGCCAGGACCGTTTCCAACAGTTCGATCGCCTTCTCGTAATCGCGGCCCGCCCGGGCCACGCCGACCGCGGCTATAAACTCGTCGCGCGCGCGGGCGACGTCGCCCAAACGTTCGTAGGTTTGCGCCCTCGTAACTCTCGCCTCCAGCGAACGGGGCGGGTTCTCCTCGAAATAACGCAATAGGCGCTTGCACGCCTCCTCGAGCCGCTCCCCTTCGACCGACTCGAAGATACTGTTTTGTACCGCGGCGTTAGCGAAAGAGTAGCCGGAACCGATACCCTCCGCCTTGACGACTACTCCCGACTTCACCAACCTCCCCACGACCGCCTTATCCGTTATTAAACCCTCCGGGAATCGGCGCCCGTACGCCGCCGCTACCGCGAGCGCCTTCCGTTCCCTACGGTCCAACTTGTCCACGACGCTCGCGAAGTAATCGTTCAGCGCCGCCGGCGCGTTAAACTTCCGCAACCTCTTGTAGTCGATGTGCCAACCGTCCAGGCCCCGCAGTATTACCTTCTCGGCGGCCATCATCTCTACTATCCTTCGGACGACCCCCGGGTTCCCTCCCCCCTCATCCCGCACGTACCGCAGCAACGCCGGGTCCAAAGCCGTAACGCCCAGCACGTATTTGAGATACTCTTCGGTTACGTCGGGCGTAAAACCCTTGAGGTTAAACTTCTTGACCCTCAAGCCCCTCTCCGCGCCGGCCGGAAAACTATCGCCCCAACCGGTGCCGCTATGCAGTAACGGCCCCCGGAAGGCTACGACGAATTTAACGCCGCCTTTGTTGGGGTAGCTAATTAACCGCGTTATGGAAGTCGCTAACTCCTCATCGCCCGGGTCGACGTTATCTAACGCGACAAGTGACACGTTGTACTCCTCGCCCATCGCGCTCAACTTCTCGAGGCCGCTCTGCTCGACTGCGAAGCGAACGTCCTTATTCCCCACGATGGTAGCCTCCAGCGAGTCCGCTTCTCCTTCTTCGCCCCGGCCGTCGCGCTTTCCACCTTCGCCGGGCACCGCCCCAAGTTCTTTCCACAGCGAACTTAACGCCTCGTCGCCGGCGCCGCAGTCGACGTACAAGAATAAACCGCCCTTCAATTGCGTAACCTTGCCCGCCTCCCTAATCAGCGACGTCTTACCGGAGCCTTCCGTCCCCTCAACCAGGAAGACCTCGGCTTCCGCGCCGTCCGCGGCCCGCGGCCTCGTTATCTCCTCAACCTCTTCCTCATATTGGAATAATTTCCCGGTGGCGAGGTCGTTGTCGAGGTAAAGTCGGCCCCGTAGCGGCACGTCAATTTTTTGGGCCAACCCGGCCAGCGCCGTCATAGCCTCGTACGCCGATACGAAACGGTCCGCGGGGTTGTGTTGGATGAAACCCGCCGCGTATTCGTCCAGCTCGGGGTACACCTCCGGCACGACTTCCGACAAACGCAAATACTTATAGGTGGCCTTCCGCTTAATCTTCGAGATGTCGTCGCCCGGCAAGAAGGGGAGGCAGCTGGCGATAATGCGGAAGAACATTATGCCGAACGAGTAGAGGTCCGAACGGGGGTCGTTCGAGACGCCCTGGAAGACCTCCGGCGCTATGTATTCCATCGTCCCCGAAACGGGATACAGACTCTCGCTCTCCACGAACCGCGCCAGGCCGAAATCGCCGAGAATGAACTTCTTCTCGGCTTCCGCCGCGTCCTCGAAGATGTTACTGGGTTTCACGTCGCCGTGGATAATGCCGCGGCGGTGAACGTAATCCAAGGCCGACAATAACTGGAGCGAGAAATCAAACAGGTCGGGTAGGTTCCTCAGCGAGTCCGACTTATAGAGTACGGGGCCGGCGTAGTAATCCATGGTGTAGTAGATGTAAGCCGGCTCTTCGCCGAAATCGTAAACCCGAACGATGTTGGGGTGGTCCAAGTAGGTTAGCGTTTCGAATTCACGTTTCAAGAGCTCTATGGACCGCGTCTTCGATTTCTGGACCGTCTTAATCGCGACCACTTTACGCCGCGTCTTGTCGAGGGCTTTGACGACCTCCGACGTAGGCGTCTTGGCGATATGCTCGATAATTTCGAACCGCTGACCAAACATATTACGGTATAACGGTATAGGGGAAATGGGGCACCCGCGCCGGCGCGCCCCCCGCGACGTAAGACTTTACACTTTCCTCATAAATGTTATCATAAATAATATTATATGTTAACCATAAAAAGGGGCCGCCTTAATACTTGATAAAAACCCCGGTTTCGTACCGGCCTCGAGCGCGGCGGACCGAATTAGGCGGATCATATTTTTTTACTTGACTTCTCCAGTCCTGTATGTTATACTGTATACAGGTATAATGTATTATGAATAATAAACGTACCGAAAGCGAAATCACGAACGATATATTGCTCGCCCGCCTGGCACGGGTCGAGGGGCAGATACGCGGCGTGTCGCGCATGTTAAGGGAAGGCCAGTATTGCATCGACGTCATCGACCAGATCACGGCAGCGCGCCGCGCCTTGGAAAGGGTCGCGCTGCTCGTAATGCAACGCCATTTGAACAGCTGCGTAAGGAACGGGATGGCCGCGGGCCGCGGCGAGGACCTGACCAAAGAATTGGTCGATTCAATCGACAAATTTTTGCGGTAAAAATGAAGTTTTTTAGACCTATATATAAACAACTCTTTCGTTTTAAATAGCACTCATTTGTAAACGACGCTGCAACGGGGGCGATAAGGCGGGCCAGAGGAAATAAAAACTCGGAGAAGTCTGCCTACGCCCCCCGTCCGCGGCGTTTTAGCCCGGCCGCACTCAAGCCGTTACGAAGCCGTTTTTAGGGATGTGGGGGGGTTATTATGTGGCGTAAGGTCCTTATAGCTTTGGCGTTGACGCCGGCCGCGGCGTGGTCGGACGTCGGTATTACGCTCGAGGCCGGCCCGTTGGCGGACGAAGTTCTGGTACTTAATCCGGCGGCGGCCGCGGCCGAAGCCCGGGCCGAAGCGTTCGAACGTGCCGCCGTAGCCCAAGGATTATGGCCCGACCCCCAATTCATGGTCGAGGCCTCCAACCTTCCGGTCGACGACCTGGCGTTCGGCCGGTCGCCTATGTCCGGCCTGCAATTCTACCTCCGCCAAACGATACCGCTCCCCGGAAAGAACACCTATCGACGCCGCGCCGCTGAGGGAGGCGCCGCGGTTGCCGCCGCCGACTACGAGGCCGTTCGGCTAAAGCTGGTCGCGCGGGCGAAGCACGCGTATTTCGACCTTTACCTGGTAACTGCGTTGCAAGACATCGTCGATAAGCAAAGGGCGTTCTGGACGGATTACGAACGGATCGCGATCGCGCGCTACGCCGCCGGGCGCGGCCTGCAGCAGGACGTATTGAACGTGCAGGTCGAACGAACGCGCCCGATGAACGAGCTCCTCGAGCTCCGGCGGGGCGAAACGATCGCGCGCGGCCTGGTGAACGTTCTCTTGAACCGCGCCCCCGGCTATGAACTCCCGCCCGTCGGCGGATTGCCCGACGTGGCCGTACCCTACGGCCTGGAGGAGCTCTACGACAAGGCGCTCGCGAACAATCCGGACCTCGAGGCGGCCGAAGAGCGTTTGGCCTCCGCTCACGCGATTCGCTCGCTCGCGAAGTTATCCTTCGTGCCGGACTTGACGGCGGGCGTCGGGTACCGCGCACGGGAAGAAGTCCCGATGGACCCCGTTGCGGGCGAGGACTTCTGGTCGTTCTCCGCGGGGGTGAGCCTGCCCATCTTCGGCACGGTCAAGCAAAGCCGGATATTAGCGGAGAAAGAGGCGGCGGTGACGGCGGCCGAGGCGAACGTGGCCGACGTCAGGAACACCCTCCTTTGGGAAGTAGAGCGAATCTACGTTACGGTCCGGACCGCGGAAGAGCAGCTCGTGCTATTCGAGGATGGGATATTACCCCAGACCGGGGCGGCGCTCAGGTCGACTTTGGCCGGCTACGAGGCCGCGAAGGTCGACTTCGCGACGTTGCTTCAAACCCAGCTTACGCTGTTCCGGTACGAAAAAGAATACGTACAGTTGCAGGCGAGACGGCATAAAGCGATCGCCTCGCTGGAGGCGATAATAGGCGAACGGTTTTATTAACGGTTATAAGAACGGTTCATTCCACTTCAGGCAAGACGGAGGTAAACAAATGCGGAAGACTACAACTTGGGTTACGATCCTCGTCCTGGGCCTAGCCATTACCGCTACCGCCGGAATTTCGGCCTGCGGCAAGAAGGCCGAAGAGGTAACGGAAGGCACGACGTACACCTGTCCCATGCATCCCGAAGTAACGTCGGATGAGCCGGGCGAGTGTCCCACTTGCGGTATGGACCTGGTGCCGGCGGAAGAGGTCGGCGAGGCCGAGGAAACAGTTGAGGTCGAAGAGGTAACCGCCGCGACGTACACCTGCCCCATGCATCCCGAGGTTACGTCGGACGAGCCGGGCGAGTGTCCCACTTGCGGTATGGACCTCGTGCTGGTGGAAGAGGGCGAGCCGGCGTCCGGCGAGATGCACTGACACGGCGGCATGTAAGAGTTTCTGTCGAAATTAAGGTCGTGGTCTTATGGCGAACCAGAAAAAAACACGTATCATAGCGGGCGCGATTATGGCCGCGGTCATCGTCGCCGCCGGGGGAGGCCTGTTGATCCATCAACATCGGGCCGGCGGCTTCCCCTTCGCCGGCGGCGCCTCCGGCCAGGTCTACAACTGCCCGATGCACCCCTACTACACCTCCGACCGACCGGGCGAATGCCCGATTTGCGGGATGGACCTGGTTCCGGTCGAAGAAAAGGAGGGACACACGGGCCACGAGTCGCACGTGGAGGGGTTTGCTTCGCTGGAGTTGGACCCGCGTCAACAGCAGCTCATCGGCGTTACCACGGCGCCCGTCGAACGAAAGGCGGTTAACCGCACCGTACGCGCCGTCGGGACCGTCGTCCCCGACGAACGCCGCGTGTTTATGGTCCACAGTAAGGTCAGCGGGTGGATCGACAGGCTATACGTAGATTCCACGGGCCAGGCGGTGGCCGTGGGGCAGCCGCTTCTCTCCATTTACAGCCCCGAGGTCTACGCGACGCAGGAGGAGTATCTGGTCGCGACCGAGACCGCGCGGGAGCTGGGCGCGAGCCGGTCCGAGGGAGTTACCTGGGGCGCGGAAGCGTTGCGGGAGGCGGCGGAGCGGCGGCTCGAGTATTGGGACGTGAAGCCGAGCGAAGTAGAGCGCCTTACGGATTCCGGGCGGCCGCTGAAAGCCCTCAAGGTGCGGTCTCCCTACGGGGGGTACGTACTGATTAAACACGCTCAGATAGGGATGTACGTGCAACCGGGGATGCCCCTTTATACGGTCGCGGACCTCTCTCGGGTCTGGGTCGAGGCCGACATCTACGAGTACGAGATCCCGTTCGTGAAGGTCGGCCAGCGGGTAGAGATAACCCTACCGTACTATCCCGCCGAGCCGCTCGAGGGGACCTTGAAATTCATCTACCCCTTCCTGAACCCCAAGTCGCGGACGGTGCGCGTCCGCGTCGACGTCGCCAATCCCGGCTTGAAACTCAAACCGGATATGTTCGCCGACATAAGCATCGAACAAGAACTCGGCGAGCAGCTCGTCGTGCCGACCGAGGCCGTACTGGACTCCGGCAAGCAAAAGATCGTCTTCGTGGCGCACGAAGGGGGCTACTTCGAGCCCCGCGACATAACGGTCGCGGCGAAAGTAGACGAGTATTATATCGTCGCCGCGGGCCTGGAGGAGGGCGAAGAGGTCGTGACGAGCGGCAACTTCCTCCTCGACTCCGAGAGCCGAATCAAAGGCGCGCTTGCGGAAATGGCGGGTGAGCATCAGCACTGAGCTGAGGCGTCATGCTGAGAAAACTCGTTGAGCTCGCGGCCAAGAACAAGTTCGTCGTCATCCTCTTCACGGCGTTCGCCGTGGCCTGGGGAATCTGGGCCATAGTCAACATCCCCCTCGACGCCATCCCCGACCTCTCCGACGTCCAGGTTATCGTCTTCACCGAATGGCCGGGCCGAAGCCCGGACCTGGTAGAGGACCAGATAACGTACCCGCTCGTCTCGTCGATGCTGGCGGCGCCGCGCGTTAAGGTCGTTCGCGGTTACTCCTACTTCGGCCTATCCTTCGTTAACGTCATCTTCAAGGACGGGACCGACATGTATTGGGCCCGGAGCCGGGTCCTGGAGTACCTCAGCCAGTCACGCGATAAGCTGCCCCCCGGCGTGACGCCCGCCCTCGGCCCGGACGCCACCGGCGTGGGATGGGTCTTCCAGTACGCGCTGGTGGACAAGTCCGGCCAAAACGACCTCGCTTCCCTCCGCGCGTTCCAGGATTGGCACTTAAAGTACTGGCTCGAGTCCGTGCCCGGCGTCGCCGAGGTCGCGAGCATTGGCGGCTTCGAGAAAACCTACCAGGTCAAGGTGGACCCCAATAAGCTCGCCTACTACGGCGTCCCGCTGACGAAGGTCATTATGGCGATCCGCAGCTCCAACAACGACGTCGGCGGCCGCGTCGTGGAGCTGAGCGGTAAAGAGTACATGGTCCGCGGCCGGGGCTACATCAAATCGCTGGAGGACATCGAGACCGTCGCCGTCGGCATCGACGAACGGGGCGTCCCGATTTTGATAAAGAACCTCGGCGTCGTGACGTACGGCCCGGACATGCGCCGGGGCATCGCGGAGCTCGACGGCGAGGGGGAGGTGGTCGGCGGCATCGTCGTAATGCGCTTCGGCGAGAACGCGCTCGACGTCATCAACCGCGTAAAGGATAAGATCAAGGAGGTGGAGGGGGCGCTGCCTCCCGGCGTCGAGATCGTTACCACCTACGACCGCTCCAAGCTGATAAAGGAATCTATCCGCACGCTGGTGGAGAAGTTGTTTGAGGAAATGCTCATCGTCAGCCTGGTATGTATCATATTCCTCTTCCATTTCCGCTCCTCGCTCGTCGCGATCATTATGCTGCCGGTGGCGATCATCATAGGCTTCATTCCGATGTACTACATCGGCCTGACCTCCAACATCATGTCCCTCGGGGGGATCGCCATCGCGATTGGCGTGATGGTGGACGCCGCCATCGTCATGGTCGAGAACGCCCACAAGCGGCTGGAGCAATCGCCGGACGCCGACCGGCGGCGCGTGATCGTCGACGCCGCCAAGGAAATGGGGAAACCGCTCTTCTTCTCGCTGTTGGTGATAACGGTCTCGTTTTTACCGGTTTTCACGCTGGAGGCGCAGGAGGGGCGGCTCTTCAAGCCGCTCGCGTTCACGAAGACGTTCGCGATGTTCTTCGCCTCCGTCATCTCGGTTACGCTGGTCCCCGTCCTGATGCTCTGGCTCATCCGCGGCAAGATCCGGCCGGAGCGCAAAAACCCGCTTAGCCGCGCGCTCATCCGGGCGTACCAACCGCTTGTGGATTTCGCGCTCCGCTACCCGCGCTCCGTGATCGTGGGCGCCCTGGTAATACTAGTGATTTCGATCCCCGCGTTCCTGCTACTGGGCTCGGAGTTCATGCCGCCTCTGCACGAGGGCACGATCCTGTACATGCCGACGACGCTCCCCGGCATAGGGGTGACGACCGCCGGCCGGCTGCTTCAAGTTCAGGATAAACTCTTCAAAACGTTTCCGGAGGTCGATACCGTCTTCGGCAAGATAGGCCGCGCCGACACGGCGACCGACCCGGCGCCGATGGCCATGGTCGAGACTACCGTCGTCCTCAAACCCAAACGCGAATGGCGCAAGGGTATGACCTACGAGAAGCTGATAAAGGAGATGGACGCGTCGTTCTCCTTCCCGGGCGTTACCAACGCCTGGACGATGCCTATCAAAGCCCGCATCGACATGCTCACCACCGGCATCAAAACGCCCGTCGGCATAAAAGTCTTCGGGCCGGACCTGGAGGGCATCGGCGAGCAGGCCCAACAACTCGAGGCGATCTTAAACGACGTCCCGGGCACGAGGAGCGTCTACGCGGAACGCGTCACGGGCGGTTATTACCTGGACATCACGCCCGACCGCGAAGCCCTCGCGCGCTACGGCCTTACCGTCGAGGAGGTCGAGAGAGTCGTCGAGACCGCCGTCGGCGGCATGAACATCGACCGGACGGTGGAGGGCCGCGAGCGCTTCGGCGTCAACGTCCGTTACTTCCAGGATTACCGCGGCGACCCGGAGGCGCTCAAGCGCGTGCTCGTACCGACTCCCGCGGGGCCGCCGGTGCCGCTGGGACAGATCGCCTATATAGAGTTGAAGACCGGCCCGCCGGTGATCAAGGACGAGAACGGTTCCCTCTCCGGGTGGGTGTACGTCGACATCGAGGGCCGGAGCGTCGGCTCGTACGTCCGCGACGCCAAGAAGGCGGTCGAGGAGAAATTGACGCCGAAACCCGGGTACCACATCGTCTGGACCGGCCAATATGAGGCCATGGAGCGCGTCCGCAAGCGCCTGATCTTCGTCCTCCCGGTGACGCTCGCGATCATCTTCGTCCTGTTGTATTTTAACTTCCGCTCCGTGACGGAGACCTTAATCGTGCTTTTATCCGTACCCTTCGCGTTGGTGGGCGCGGTGTGGCTCATGTTCATCTTGGGTTACAACATGTCGATCGCGGTGTGGGTGGGGATAATCGCGCTCGCGGGTGTGGCCGCGGAAACGGGCGTGGTAATGATCGTCTATCTAGACAATGTGTACAACAGACGGCGCGCCGAGGGTCGGCTCCGGACCCTCGACGACCTCCGCGAGGCCGTCCAGGAGGGCGCGGTCCAACGCGTCCGGCCCAAGATGATGACGGTGCTTTCGACGATGTTGGGCTTGTTGCCGATCATGTGGAGCGCCGGCGCCGGCGCGGACGTCATGAAGCGCATCGCGACGCCGGTGATCGGCGGGATGGTGACCTCCACCATCCTTACGCTCGTCGTAATCCCGGCGGTTTACATGCTCTGGCGCGGTTGGCGGTTGCCGCGCGAGAATGAACCTCGGCCGCTTAATGGGTTTACCGAGGACGGCGAACAAACAACCGGCGCGACCTAAATCAGCGCTTTACCGCGTTCAGACATAAGAAAGGCCGGGCCGAAAATATTTTATTGACACGGCCCGCTTTTTATATTATATTAATTCTGTAGATATGTAATATTCTGAACAAACAGGTTTTACCGGCTATTGGTACGGGATTAAATAACCCACGTCTGGATAAAGGCGTAGCATATGGATACAATCAATAAATGCAAACTTGACCAGCCATTCGAATTTTCGGCCTCGTTATGATTCGATATTTACACCGGGTTTCTACTTGCGGCCGGAAGAAGCTCTATTAGGTATCGGCAACGACGATTAAAATTCTATAAATAAAGAACACTGCGAATATAACGCAAATATCCGGAGGAAGAGAAATGGCGGACGCGTACGAGCGGGCTAGAGACGAATTCATAAAGTCGGTGGAACGTATTGCGGCCCCGATAGGAAACGCGGCCGGCCTGCCGCGACGCATCTTGGCCTATCTGATGTTTACGCCGCGTCCCGTTAGCCTTGACGAGTTGTGTGAGCGGCTCGGCGTAGCCAAATCGGGCGTGAGCGTGAACGTCCGCATGTTGGAGAGCCATGGCTTGGTCCGCAAGGCGTGGGTGAAAGGGGAACGAAAGGATTTCTACGAAGCCGACTTCAAGATCGCGGAGCTATATGCCGACTCGTTCGATAAGATGGCGGACCTGAGCGTCCGGGCCGTATTCCGGAGCATAGAGAATAGCCTTAAAACGCTCGACGGCGACGTGGCGCCGGATTACAGGGGCGACGCCGCTGCGGTTCGCGAACGCCTCGAGCGCGAGCTTCGGTTAAAAGAGCCCGTAACGGAACTCTTCGGCCGCTTCGTCGAAGCCTTGAAAGACATTAGCGCGCGATCGGAAGGCGGCTAATGGCGACGCGGCCGTCGTAATCGTTAATGAAATGGAAGGGGATTTGGGGCGATTCGTCTCTCTATCCCGGCCGCTAGTTAACGTACCCCATCGCCCGGAGCTGGCGCTCGAGCGAGGGCGGCAGTTGTACGTAGCGAGGCGTCAAGGCTCGCGCCCTGGCCGCTTTTCTCAGCGACGCGAGCGACTCGCGACGTTCCGCCAGTAACCCGCCGTTTGCGGCCGCGTAATCTCCCGAAGCCAGGTTGTCCGCTTGATTTCGGTCTCGCCTTTCGTCGTACAAATATTCGCCGCCGGCGTTATAGTCGTATAGATAATAATAGTCACCTCCGACGGCCGCGGCGAGTTCTATACTAGCCCACGCCGCGCCGGCTCGAGCCGGCGGGTATTCTATTATCCCCTCCAATAAAAGCTCCCTCGGCGGAACGCGGCCCCCGTCGCTCGGATAACGCGCTAAGTCCGCTCCCACCCAATCTCGGGGCGGGACGCCGCCGACTAACGCGATTACGGTGGGCGCGACGTCGACGACGTTTACCGCGCCCCGCGCGCTGCCGCGGCCGGCGCCCCGAATCATCAACGGGACGCGCGCGATTTCGCCGTGCAGGCCGGCGCCGTGAAGCCACCGGCCGTGCTCCAGAAATTCTTCGCCGTGGTCGGCGGTAATGATTATTATGGGTTCGTCGTCGCGGCTATGCGTCGGGACGATCTCTTCAAGAAAATCTGCGATAACGGCGTCCATCCGTCGCACGTCGCTATCGTACAGCGCCTTTGCTAAAGCAACGTCGCCGGCCGTGTAATCGGGTTCGAAATGCGCGTCTTCGGTCAAACGCGCCCCGAAAAAGCGGCCTCGCACAATTTCTTTAATTTTATTCTTCCGCGCCCGCTCGAAATACGGCTTGAGCTCGGCCTCGTCTTCTTCCCTCGGCCTGTAGGGCGTGTGCGGCTCCATATAATGAACGTATATAAACCTCGGCCCCTCCGTAATCCCAAGCCAGAACTCCAGCCGCCGGTTAAGCTCCAGGCCGTCCGTCGTCCGATGCCACAGCGGCCCCAAAAAGGACGGCGCCCAAGTCGCGCTCGTCAACAAGCGGGCCGCCGACAGTGGCGGCCCGCCGGCCTCCATCACGCTCCCCCCTGCCGTGTTGTCCAACACGTCGAAGCCGTCCCCCATTCCGCCGCCCCGGCTCACGTGGGGGTTCGCCGATACCGCCAACGTTACGTATCCCAGCTCTCTCATGGCCTCCGCCAACGTCGCCGCTTCCTCGGGCAACGCCGCCACCCGCGAATTCACGCCGTGCGTGCCCGGATACGCGGACGTGAAGAGCGACGCCACCGCCGGCTTCGTCCACGACGATACGGTATATGCCTCCTCGAATACTACCCCCTCCCGCCCGAACGCCTCCAGCCGCGGCGCCAAGTCCCCCTCGCCGCCGTAAAAACTAAGCCGGTCCGCCGAACGCGTCCATTACCACCACGTATACGTCGGGCCGCCGCCCGGCCGCCCGCTCCCCCGCAACCATATAGTATACGTCCGCGGCGACGACCGGCAATAGTAGCGCCGACGCTAGAATAATTAGAACCGCCTTCGCCGGGACCTTCTTTACCCTACGCCCCAAGGCGATTAGGGCTTTGTAGAACGCCGCCGCCGCCAGCACCCACAAACATATTACGGATAGAAAAAACACCGCCGCCACTACGATCGCGAGCCGGGACCTTACCCACGGGAAACTCACGTCCGCGACGGCTAGAAAGTGCGCCGCCGGCGCGCCGCAGGCCGCGACGGCGATTACCCAAAGCGACGGCGACGCCATGCCAAGCTCGCCCTTCCGCTTTTTAAACTCATAATAAATACCGCCGCATACGCCGAAAGTAAACGCCGCCAGCACGCCCAGCCACGCCGCCTCCACCGCGTACAATAGCTGGTAATAAAAACGCGGCACGCCCCAAAAAGGCGTACCGCCCAGGATAGCAGCTAAGATGTATTCCGCGGCCGCGGCCAATACGCCGCCCAACAAACTCGCGCCGACGAGCGGCGCCAGGAACCGCGTTAGACCGGCGCTTCTACGATTGGCCATAAAAACGGGTAAGAGGTTCCGGTCACAACGAGAGCGGTTACGTCAGAACGGTTACGGCGTGCATTCTCCTCGTCGCCCGAGTACGACCAAACATAACATAGGAAAAAGCGTCCGTAAACGTCCTCGTAGGCCTTTTAATCTAAACCAAATACGCCTTCCGTAACTAATCTCGACTCATTAAACGTGAAGGCGCCCCAGCCCGAACTCCCCGCGGCCCCGCCCAAAACGAAAGGCGCCCGAGACGAGGGCGCCTTTTTAAACGATTTATTTATCATTCCGTATCCGGTTCACCGTCAGCGCGGCTTTTCTCGGCATCGAGGATCTCGCCCCAATACGGGCAGCCACTGTAAGGGCATTTATCGCCCCGCGGCGAAAGCGGGGCCTCTTCCTTCTCGGGCTCCCGCCGCTCCCGAGCCAATTCGACCCGTTCGCTGACCTCGCCCGTAACGACGAAAACCTTTATCGTATAATTGTGCCACGCGACGATCGCCGGGTGGGCGGTCTTGGGGCCGTTCGGGTATTTGCCGTACGCCTCCGCGACGTCCACCATCCCGCGCGCGCCGGCGCGCGCTAGCGTGAGTTCCTCGCCAAACGGGCTGCCCCCTTCGGCCTCGATCTCCGCAGCCAGGTTGCTATAGGCCTCCGCGTACCCCTCGAAAACCCCTTTCATCTCGGCCGGGTCCGCATTGAGGGGATGGTGATTGGCGATATAGCGGTTTACCTCGACCGTTAGTTCCAGAACCTTGGAAAGGTATTCGATAGACCGTCCGTCGTCATCCGCCGCGGCCATCACGTCTACGTCGTCGCTGCGCTCGCAGCCAGCCAAGCCGAGCGCAACGATACCCATGGCAATTAACTTCGTTATAATTTTCACAGGGCCTCTCCTAATTTTAACGCCCGTGGGCGATTTCGGCACTCCTCCTTCGTTCGCTTACCATTATTAGATATCGGCGTTCTCCTGTCAAGAAAATAATATCGTATCTTGACTAATTTAGTAACCATTTATATTATGAAAACAGTAATGTTTAAGCTCCTCTCGCCCCACATGAAAAAAAGCCGCCCGGAAGGGCGGCTTTCAACATTGCGCTTCGCGAAAGATCATACCCCGTACGCGTGCAGGCCGCCGAAGATAAGGTTCGCGAAGAGCGTCAATACCGACGCTACGAAGATGAGCGCCGCCAGAATAGCCGTCCGCTTACCGCGCCAACCCGCCAGGCGGCGCGCGTGTAAGTAAACCACGGCTATAAGGAAGACGACGAGCGAGGCCGTCTCCTTGGGGTCCCAGCTCCACCACACCGACCACGCCTTCTGCGCCCATATGGCGCCCGCGACCAGCCCGCCGATGGTGAACAGCGGGAAGCCGATTGCTATCGCGCGGTACTCCAGGATGTCGAGCGCGTCTTTGGAGGGTAAATACCTGCTCGGCTTGTCGCCGCGGAAGAGGTACAGCACCGCCGCGGCGAACCCTACCGCGAAAGCCCCCTCGCCCAGGCACGCCAGCGTCACGTGAATCGTCAGCCACCACGACTGGAGCGCCGGGATGAGTTGCCCCGCGATCTTGGACGGAAAGAGCGACGCCAAAACGATTAGCAGAAACGCCACCGGCATAACGATGGTGCCCAGGAAAGCCTGCCGCGTTTTGAGGTAGAATAAAAGGAAGATGAGCACGGACGCCCACGAGAACAACACCAGGTACTCGTACATCCCCGTCGTCGGTAGATATCCGGCCACTATCGAGCGCCCCGCGAGGCCCGCCGTTATAAAGACGAAACCGGCGAAGGCTACCCAGGCGCCGGCGTTCGCAAGCCACTTCCTACCCAAAGCGGCCCACACGAAAAACGAGAGCGACGACAATAAATACAAGAAAAAGCCGATCTTCAACACGCCGAATTTCTGCAAATATACCTCGAGCTTAAGTTTCGCCGCCGGCGGGTAGCCGGTCTGTGCCGTTAATTCCCGCGCCAGCCGCGCCCCCGCCTCGTGCATCGCCGCGGCGTCGCCGTCCTCGTACGCCCGATTCAGCGCGACGGCGTCCTCCCAGCCCGGCCGCTCGGGCCCGAGCGTCTTCCACCCTTCCTCCGCGGGCCCCGGTATCAATCGCAGCTCACGCCACGAGAGCTCGTGCAGCGCCGTCGCCCGGGCGACCAATTTACTCGCCTCCTCTTTTACCTTCTCGTCCTCCAACGCCCCCGGCGCCCGCATCAACGCCGGCATTACCTCGTCCTCGTATTCGCCGAGCGATATCCACCGGTCCGCGGGAACGCCCGGCACCTTACCGCCCTCGACGAAGATTACGCGGGCCGTCGTTCGGTACTCGTCGTCCAATACGGCGAGCCATATCGCCGCGTCGCGCCCTTGCGCCAAGTCGCCGTCGCGCACTTTCCCGTCGCCCTTGAGCTCGCGGTAGCGCAAGTTAACGAACGCAGGCCACGGCACCGGCCTTTCCGCTTTGACCGCCACCCCCGCGAAGGCCTCGCTCAGCCGCGCCTCCTCGACCAGCGCCAACCGCGCGCCGAAATCGGGCTCGGCGGCCGCGGCGGAAGCGACTACCGCCGCTCCAAAGAAAATCGTGATTAAAACCCATCGCTTAGACATCACGTTATAAACCTTCTTTGATTTTGGCCGCCCAGCGTTCGAAAGCCGACCTAAGAAGCCGCGGCCCCTTGCTCGAGCGACCCGCCAGGTACGCCGTACCGCCGCGGACGTAAAGAAATAGTTCGTCGTAGCTCAAGAGCATGGCGGCCGCGACGCCCAGGGAAAGCAACAAGCACCCCACGTAAAAGGCCGTCAAGCCCGGGTCTCGCGATACCGTCAGGCCCGTAAGCGCGGCCCGCCGAGCCCCGTTGAACCGGAACGCGTACTCGCCGTCGGCCAACGCCACCGTAACCCACTCGCCCAAAGGTAACGCAAATGTCTCTTTACCGCCGTCCGGTCGCGCGAGCCGCGCCGTCAACGCCGCACCACCGTGAGCCGGCGTTTCGGCCGCGAACGCGACCGACATCCTCTCCCCCGCGCCCACGACGAACGCCGCCTCCGGCACGACGACGTACTCGCGCCGCTCGCCCGCCATATCTCCCGCGGTCGGCGCGAGTTTTATCGTCACAGGTACATCGCCAAAGGTTTCATCCGACGATTTGACGATCGAGAACTCCGGGTATAGCTCGAAGATTATCCCCATCGCCGCCGCGCCCGAAGGGCTGAGGACGTTCACGAACGCCGCCGGGTTGTACTCGGGATTATCGTTACGGAAGCCCGACTCGTCGGTGACGAAATGGTCGTAGCGTTCGAGAAAGCGGAGCTGAAATCCGGTATCGCCCAACGGCGCCGTTTGCCCGGGCGTGAGCGTGACGGCGCCTTTCTCTTCTCTCAACGTCCATTCAAAGGTCTCGGCCGCGGCGTCGGCCACGCTCTCCCCGGGCGCCAGCTTAACGGCGTCGACGGCCAGACCGCTCGCGCCGGCGACGTCCATGTTCGACTGATATACGCCCAGGCCGGCGTAGCGGAGCGGCCCGTTGACCTCGACCTCCTTCGCCGCCACCTCCTCGCCGCCGCGCAGCAAACGCACCGCGGTCCGGTACTCCAACACCCGGCCGGTGTCGGCGTCGCGGACCTCTTCCACCTTGTCGGCGCGGAGTTCGTAAGCGGTTCCGTACTCCCCCGGCAACGCTATACCCTGGCCTTCGAAGACGAACAGCGTCTCGCGGTGGCCGAACAGCCGGAAGAACGCGCCCACGAAGATCACGACCAGGCCGGCGTGGGTCAATATCTCGCCCCACGGCGCGTAAGGCCGCCGCCTGCCGTACAACACGTCGCCTTCGCGCCGCCACCGGAAACCCAACCGCCGGGTAGAGCGCTCGAGGCGCTCCGGGTCGGCCGCGGGGCCCAACTCGGCGCGCAGACTCAAATCATCGAGCGACGCGGGCAGCTTCGCGCGCCGCTTAAGGAGCGCCAGCACCCGGGGCAGCCGCCGCGCGGTGCACGTTACCAAACTCGCGACGAGATATACCAATATCAGCAAGAAGTACCACGCGTGGTAGATGTCCGTAAGTTGGAACGCGTTAAGGAGCGTTACCGCCCACGGGCGATAATGCGCCGCATAGTACGCCGGGAGTTCTTTCTGCGGGATCAGCGCCCCCAAGAGCGAGACGAACAGGAGGACGATAAAAAAGTGGACGGAAACCCGCCTGGAGGAAAGGAAGTCGAGAGTTTTTTTCATATACAGATAACCTTTACGGAATTTACTCTGAGCTGGCGGCGCACCGGCCCTCGCGCCGGTTTAATCCTCCGCCTCGTCCTTGGTTTCAGGCTCCACTTCGCCTTTGGAACGCCTTAGCTTTTCCAAATACCGCTTTCTTTCTTTGACTATTAACTTTTCCGGTATCTTCCCGTCGAGCCAAGCGAAATTCATCGGATACACGGAGGGGTCAAAGATGACGTGATAGAAATGCCATATGACGATCGACGATACCGCAAGGATCGCCTCGTAAAAATGTATCGTCCGTAAGACTTCGTAGAGCCAATACGGAAATAACTGTTGGATGTAGGGATCGAGCCACACGTATAAGCCGGTGAGGACCATTAAACCGGTACCCCAAATCAAAGCCCAGTATTCAGCCTTCTCGGCGTAATTGAACTCGCCGAACTCGGGCGCCCGTTTAGATAATCCGACGCGGTGGAGAATAGCCTGCACAGCCTCCCGGACGTCCGACGGCCGCGGCCAAATCGCCTTGAGACGGGCGCGCCCGTGCCGGGTAAATAGTAAGTACCCCACGTGGAAGAGCGAGGCCGCGATCAAAACGACCGCGAATACTTTATGCAGCCATACCCGGATCGAGTACGGCCCCTCGAGGTGAACCAACCACGCGAAAAAGAACGATGAGGGGAACTTGATCGCGAAACCGGTAAAAGCCAGCAGCGTGAAACTCGAAACCAGCACTAAGTGTTGGATGCGCTCGACCGGCCTGAGCCGAACGTGTACCTTGGAGGGTTGGTGCCGCTCCCTTCGGATCGCGCGGACCTTTCCAACGTAGTCGACGGCGTTATGTAACAACATACCGCCCAGTACGACGAAGATTAAACCGACGTAAACGATCGCCACGTAGTCGGCCGGCTTCCGGCGCGGATGTTCACGTGGTTCGTGGACGTTAGTTCCCGCGAACCGTTCTCTGACCCGGATATGGCACGAACCGCACGTCGCCTCCAGGTTGTCGACGTGAACGCTCGAACGGGGATCGGAGGCGGGTAGTACGTCGTGTACGCGGTGGCAGCTGCCGCAGTCGGCGGCCGTCGTCTTACCGCCTTCGTACACGACGCCGTGGTAACTCCGCTCGAAGCTTTGGACGCGGTCGTTGGCGATATCGAATTTGGCGGTTACCGCGAGCGAGAAGTGACAGCTGGAGCACGTCGCGACGATCCGCGTCCTCTTCCCCCCAACGGCGACCTCCCCCGATACGACGTTATGGTCGCCGTGGCAGTCCGGGCAAGTGGGCGCGTCGTGTAGGCCCGCGGCGGTCGCAAGGCCGTGGACGCTTATCTCGTACAACGCCAGCTCGTCGGGATGGCACCGACCGCAAGTCTCCGCGACGTTCATAAAGTGCGTAGACGAAGAAGGCCACCACCCGGGTTGTTCGCCGTGGGTTTGGTGGCAGTCCCCGCAATTGGCGTTGTAGCGGCCGGTATCCTTATTTATTCGCCCGTGGACGCTCGCGAGTAGCTGCGCCGGTGGATCCGGGATCGAGAAGGGCAAATCCCGAGTCGCGACCTTACCCGTGTGGCACCCACCGCAAAATGCGGGTTGATGTATGGCCGAGAGTCGGGGGTCCATAGCTACCGGTTCGGTCTTATGGGCTTCGCCATGACAAGAATGGCAAGTCGGCGCCCCCGCTTCCCTCCCGGATACCGCTTTAGCGTGGGCTCTCTCCAAATATGCTCCGGCCTCATGACAAGAAATGCAGGCCGGCACTCCCACTTCCCCGCCGGATGCCGCTTTAGCGTGGGCACTCTCCAAATAAACTCCGCCCTCACGGGTATGGCAATCGGTACAAATCTTGGGGGCGTAAGAGGGGGAAAACCGCTCCGCCTCCAGCGTGAAGACTCCGTGGCCCGAGCCGTGGCACGTATAACACCCCGGCGCGCCCGCGACCGAAGGTCCGTGCGCGCTCGCGGCCAGCGCCTCCTCCGCTTTGCCGTGGCACGCTCCACAACCGCGCGTAGCGACGCCGCTTTTATGCGGCTGCGAGGCGTTGACGTGGCAAGTAAGACAACTTAGACCGGCGTGCGCCGAAACAGCGAGGCCGCCGGGGATCGCGGACGCCGGCTTGCCGGCCGGCTTGTGGCACATATCGCATTTCCCCAGGTCTACGGCCGCTGCGGCCGAGGCGGCGAGCGTTAAAACGATGGCCCCAAATAGAGGGGGCCTCATCGCAGCGTTTCTCGTAATTGACTTAGACACCTTTGATCCCCATATGACTGTCCTCCGGCCGCGGTTCTTCGCTCATCCCCTATTATTAAAATAACATTCGATTATAACAACTATTTTAATAAGCGTCAACCGTTCTGACGGTGACGCTTAGTGGCCGAATTCATAATTATCCGGCGTATAGAAGAGACTCATTTCCCACCCACGCCCGGCGCGATTTTTACTCCGCGATTTCCGCCAAGGCTTTTTCGAGCGCGCCGGCGTCTTTCTTAAGGACCTCAATTACGTAACCGTAATTGTGAGCACCCCAAGAGCCGTCGGCGGCCGGGGCAGCCGCCGCGCCGCGCACGTTACCAAACTCGCGACGAGGTACGCCAATATCAGGAAGAAGTACCACGCGTGGTACACGTCCGTCAACCGGAAGGTCTTGAAGAGGCCGACGGCCCAGCTGTGGTAGTATGCCTCGTAATAGGAGGGGAGCTCGTTCTGGGGGATAAGCCCACCCAGCAGCGAAACGAAAAGGAGGATCAGAAAGAGGTAAACCGATACCCGCCGGGAGGAAAGTAAATCGAGAAATTTTCCATAAGAGTAACGGTTAAAAACCAAAGGGTATAGGCGCGCCGGCCGTCCCGATCCTACTCTTCTTCGTCGTAAGGGAGAACGCCTTTCTTTTCCTTTATCTCCAGTTCGATCGGGTGCTCCTCGCGCATTTCCTCTTCGGTTAATTTACCCGTTAACCAGACCATATTCATCGGGAAATTTCTCGGGTTAAGGTGGACGTTATATAGATGCCAGATGACGATAGCCAAGATCGCCAGGATCGCTTCGTCGGAATGGCCGATCATGGCCAGCGGTATCAACCACCCCGGTAGAAACCGCGCGAACGTCTCCGGGAACATAAGGATAAAACCCGACCCGGCCATAATAAACATCCCCCAAAAGACGGCCCAGTAGTCGAATTTCTCTTTGTAGGAAAACCTGCCAAACTTCGGGCCTTCGTTTCGAAAGCGGAAGAAGTATAGGAGATTATGGAATAAGTCGACAATATCTTTGGGAAGAGGCAACAACGTTCGGGCAGGATCAAAGAGAGCTTTAAACTTACCTTTCGTCTTCGAATATCTTATGGCGACGTATATAACGTGAAAGACAAAATCGGCTGTCATTAAAACGCCGGCGACGCGATGGACCACGCGGGCGACGGCGATCCCGCCGAAGAATTCGTATAACGGGCCGGCCCAAATCGCTTCCGGGAATTTCAGCGGGAGCCCGGTAAGAGCCAACACGACGAACGTCCCACCCATAATCCAATGTTGGATGAGTTCGAATAAGTTAAAACGGATTATCTTTTTCATCAGCTCGGATAACGTTTGTACGGAACCGTTTCGGGAAGTTATTTACGCGCTCGCTCGCGGTTCTTTGTCGCCCTCAGACGTGCCGGTAAATCCCTCGTGAACTCTGCGAGGATGTGCAAGACCAACAACGCAATGATGGTGCGCGTAAGCCAAATGAAGAACAACGAGGTCCCCTTTTGGATGGGATCGGCGCGTTCGCCGCGGTCTTTAAGGTGCCCCCCCGCCCCGGCGAACATAGTCCCCTTCGCCTCCGGGTGACAACTTTCGACCGCGCACGTGTCGAGGAGGTTCACCTCCGAAACCGTCGATCTATCGTCTTCCGGCGGGAACACGCCGTGGGGCGTATGACAGTCGACGCAGTCGGCCGCGGACGTCAAGCCGTAATGAATGGCTTTCGCGTGAAAGGTGTGTTCGTACTGGTCTACTTTATCCCGGTCGATCCCGAACTCGGATATAAAAGAGGCTTCGTGGCACTCGGCGCATAGGGCCGCACGCTCGTCTCCAGACAAAGCGGCCGGCTTCGCTTCATCATATGCGGCGTGGCAATCGGGACACGTCGGTGCCTCGCCGGCGCCTCCAGCTGCCGCCGTGCCGTGAACGCTCATAGAGTACAACTGGTATTCGCGGGCGTGGCAGCCCCCGCACGTCTTAGCTACGTTATAAATGTTAACGGTTGAAGAAGGTTCGGCCGAGGGTTGTTCGTTATGCGCAGTATGGCAATCGACGCACGTCGCGTGAAGCTCCGCGGGTTCCTTCCCTCTATTATTAGGACCGTGCTTCTCTATGAACACCATAGGGTACGGTATCGGGTGCGGCGCGTGCGGCGTCTTCTCACTACCCGCGTGGCATGCCCCGCAAAGTTCGGAGAGGTTTTCGAAAGAAAATTCTTCGCTTGTTTCTACGTCGCTGATACCATGGGGCCCGCCGTGGCAGATATAACAAGTAGGCGCGACGGTGCCGGGTTTAAGGGAAGCTTTTCCGTGCGAGCTGTTCAAGTACTCTTTGGTTTCCTGCGGGTGGCATTTCCCGCATACGGCGCGCGTATAAGCAGGTTGATAACTCTTCAACCCCAACGAGGCGACGTAATGGCCGGAACCGTGGCACGAACGGCAACCGGGCGCGCCGGCGGTTCCGGGTTTATGAGCGCTTGCCGCCAATGCCCTTCCCTGTTCATCGTGGCATTCAATACACCCGAGCATTGCCGGCGCATCTTTACTATGCGGTTTCATGGCGTCCGTATGGCAGTCGAGACAGATTAAACCGCCGTGGGAAGAGGAATAGAAAGCCGCAGGAATCGGCGGCAAACGGCCGCCTTCTTTATGGCACATTTCGCATTTACTTAAATCAACGGCGCCCGCGGCCGTGGTAACTAGAGCTACGACGGCCAGCGCCCATAGGTATGTTCGACTATTAATTAACTTCATTTCGAGAAAATAATCACACATTAACTTCAACGCTCATAGAAAGACCCTCGACGGAGCTTACCTGCCTACGATTGTACTTAACTATTATAGTAAAGTAAAGGAAAATATTCATCGCTTCAGTCGTCAACGTTTCCCGTATAACAAACCCCCGAGACGCATGCCAGCGAAACGAGGCCTTTGGAAGATCGTACCCTAAACGCCCTTAATCTGGGATTTCCGCCAAGGCTTGTTCGAGCGCCTCGGCGTCTTTTTTAAGGATTTTATTTACGTAAGCGCTGTTATGCGCGCCCCAAGAGCCGTCGGCGCCCGCCCACCTTAGGTCGGCCGCGGCTTCCTCGTATATCGCCGCGCCGCTCCGGCCGTCGACCGTCACACCTGCCAGCGCGGTACCGAGATCGCGCGCCTCTTTAAGGAGTTGACTGAGCCTCCCGTAGTTATCCTGGGAGGATTTCCGCCACGACTTTAAAATGTTGGCGTATCCGCTTGGGTGGCATTTCGCGCAGGCGCCCGCATCCGGGCGGACCGGCGGCTCGCCGTGACAGGCCGTGCAGCCCAATTTAGCCATGGCGGCCGGCTTGCCCTTCCCGCCGGGCGCACCCGCCCCCACCAGCATCATGGCTTGCGTGGAGTGACACATCGCGCAATTCTTACTCTCACCTTCGTGATGGCAGCTCGAGCAATTGGCTTGCACTTGGGAGGGACTGGTAGCCGGGTGGCATCGAGCGCAGTTCCCGTTTACCCGCGGGATATGGGAGGCGTGGTCGAAAGAGCGGCCTTGATACGTAACCGTTTTCCCGGAGACGTCGCCGTGGCAGGTCGCGCAATCCACTTTTCCCGTAACGTGGTGGCAAGCGGCGCAGTTATATGCGGCTGAGAGCGTGAGGCCGTGGCGCTCGGCGTCGTGGCACTCCGCACATTTCTTCCCGGCGTCGACGACGTGTTTTCCGTGGTCGAACGTTTTCCCGCGTACGGTGATAAGATTGCGTTCGACGCCGAAGTGGCAGCGCCACGCGCAGGTGTCTTCCTGGGCGGGGACCGCAAACCGGTTCGGCTCGTACGAGAGCCCTCGCCCCACCTTCTTCGCGGCTTTATCCGCCTTCAACACCGCCGTCTCAAGTAGCGCGTTGGTATAGATAATGTTGTGCGCGCCGTAACTGCCGTCGGCGGCGACGAGGTCGAGGTTCTTTTCGGCCTGTGCGATTAACGTGCGGGCGCTCGCCCGGGAGGGGTCGCGGGGCCCCGTCGCGTAGACCGCGGCCTTCGCCGAGTTGACCAACGCCCGGGCCCGCTCGAACGTCTTCCGGGTTTCCTTCTGCCACCGATCGAGCATTCGTTTATAGACGACGCCGTGGCAGGAGGCACAGGACTCCCCCGTCGCGCGTGGGAACATGCCGTTGCCGGCCGCCCCTCCGGATATGCCGTGGGCGGGGGCTTCGTGGCACGCGTTGCACGCTACGGCGGCCCCGAACATCGCGCTCGGTATGTTCGGCGTATCGAGCCCTCCCGTACCGAGATACATATCCTGCTGAGAAGGGTGCAAGTCGCCGTGGCAGCCGGCGCAGTTGGGGGCGAGCGCAGACGAGACCTCGAGTTTGCCGTGCTGGATTTCGAGATGGCACTCGGAGCATTCCACCTTATTGTTCGTTACGTGGTAAAGGTGCAGTTGGAAGGGTTCGTTCGTCATGTTAGACCGGTCCGGGTGGCAACTATAGCACCTCGACTCGGGAACGGCGCCGTCGCCTTGAACGACGTGGGTATGACATTGCGTACAAGGTACCTCGCGCTTTAAGTACTCGTCGTGGTCAAACGTAACGCCTTCGAAAACGAGGGGCTCCTTGGGCGGACCGTGGCACGTCAGGCAGTCGGCGGTGCCCGTCCCCAACGTCGCGTCTTTGAAGTGGCAGGCGTAACAAACCGACTCCGTGACTTCGATATGATTCCCTACGACCATTTGGGAATGACAGGAGGTACAGCGGAGCTTCTTGCCGCGCCGCAGCGTGCCCAGGTGAAAAGCGTGGTCGAACGCGATATTATCTTTGAAAGTTACCTCACCGGAGAGAAGCCGGGTATCGTGGCACCCCGTTTGCAAGCAGGCTTCGTCGTCGATCTCCGCCCAGAAGCGCGTTCCGTAGGAACCGGTGAAATACTGGACGACCTGGGATATCGCGACGAATTTACTTTTGACGTGGCCGCCCACCGTCGGGGGATAATGGCATTCCAGGCAGTTGACGTCGCTGTGCGAAGATTCCTCCCACGCCTTGTAGTACGGCCGCATGATATGACAGACGTAACAGAAACGGGGGGATTCGGAAAACCTAACGAAAGCCGCCGCGAGGATCAGGAATAGGATCGCGGCGACGACAACCGGCTTTATAAGTCTCTTACCGTATCGCTTGAGAAGCTGCCAGAAGTCTACTAATAGACTGGCCATGGATTACCGGTCGCGGGCGCCGGTAAACCCGGCCCCGGCGTGGGGGGAAACGTTAAGCAGGGAGTTGCTTAAACAGCTGACGCCATTTCAGCACGCACAATAGGATAATAAACAATACGACCGCTAATAGGGAGATTAGGATCGTTTTGCGTCGGCCGCGTTCGCGGAACGCGCGGTCGACCTCGGTTTCGACGTCGTGAGCGCCTTTTATGGCCTCTTTATTAAGTTTGTTTACTTCTTCGTACGAAAGCGAATGAGCCACAGGGTAAGCTTCGGTGATCTTCGCCTCCGCCTCCTCGATCTCCTGCGCCCATCGTTCTATGGGAATCCCGTGGACCCCGGCTTCCTCGCATCGGTTCTGCGCCTCCGCCATCGCGTTTTTGGCGTCGCCAAAGGACCCCGCAAGGAGCGTTGCGATTTTATAAGGTTTCGACCCGGACCGGTGGCACGAACCGCACGCGCCCCGGTACGTACCGGTATACAACGTGTCGTCCGGCCGGGCGATCTCGTGGTTGCCGTGGCACGTGACGCAGACCTCGCGCGTCCCGGCCGTCGCGGCGTGGGGGCTGTCTTTGTAGTACTGTCGCTGGTTAACGTGGCAGCTCCCGCACACGTTGACGACTTCGCGGGTGCCCGGCGGCGAGGCACCGTGGTTCCCGTGGCATTCGGAACAACTCGGCACGCCGGTCACATGGTCCTCCAATAGTAACCGGCCGTGAACGCCCGCCGCGTATTTATCGTAGGTGTCGGCCGGCAGGCCGTAATTCGCCATCAGCGCCTCGTCCGCGTGGCACCCCCGACACATACCCGGGACGTTAAATTTGTTGACGGTTGAACGACCGTCGGCGGCGGGGAGTATGAGATGCGCGCCGTGGCAGTCGGAGCAAACCGCGACGTTGGCGTCGCCGGCCGCGAAGGCCCGGCCGTGGCCGCTCGTCAAATATTCCTCGTACTGATCGAACGGAAGGCCGTATTGCTTCATCTCCGCGGGGTCGCTGTGGCACTCGGCGCAGAGCCCCGGAACGGCGAGGCGCGGGATCTTCCCGGTGTAGCCGCCCCGGGAACGGACCTCGTCCATCGAAAATGCGGTCGGGTCACCGCCGTGGCACGCGACGCATTTTACACCCGCCCCCGCGTGGACGCTTTCGCGCCATTGTTCGAATTCGGGCCAGCCCTCGTGGCACTCGAGGCACGAAGACTTTACGGGAGCGGCCGTCGCGGCCGCGCTGGCGGCCACTACGATAACCCACGCGTATTTTACGAAAGTTACCAATTTCACGGGCTTTAGTGACATATCTTTACGTTCTCCGCCGGTCGTTTAACCGGCGATCACGAGTAGTGGCCCCATATAGTGAATGCTATATATAAAACGACGAAGATGCCGCCGCCGAAAAAGAACAACGGCCGTTGCGCGGGACGGCGCTTTTCTTTGTCCCGGTCCAAGAAAAACGGGAAGACGACGATAAAGGCGGCCACCAGGCCCATGCCCACGATCCCCGCCGTCCGCGGGACGACTTTAAGCGCCTGGTATTCGGCGAGGAAGTACCACTCCGGCTTCACGTGCTCCGGCGTGTTGATAGGGTCGGCTTTTTCCTCCAGGCCGGCGGGTTTCCATAACGTCATCCCGAACATCAGCGCGAGGAGGATTAATACCTGGAGGACCTGCTCGAGTGTATGGTGCGGGAAAAAAGGATGGTCTCGACGTGCCATGAAATCGCCCCCGTTACATCGGTTCGGAGATGCCCTGTCGCCGTATCATCAAGAAGTGCGCCATGAGTAAGAAGGCGGTAAACCACGGTAAAATGATTACATGGGCCGCGTAGAAACGAGCGAGCGTTTTCTCGCCGATCATTTCACCGCCCTTGAGCATGAGCGCGATATAGCGTCCCACTAGCGGTACCGAGTTAGCCATCTCGGTTCCCACGGTCGTAGCCCAGTAGGCGCGCTGGTCCCACGGCAGGAGGTAACCCGTAAAACCGAACGCCATCGTCAGGAAGAGAAGGAGAACGCCGGAAACCCACGTCAGCTCGCGCGGCGATTTATACGCCCCGCTGAGAAAAACCTTCACCATGTGGATGAACACGGTCAGGACCATCAACTCGGCGGCGTAACGGTGGATGCTGCGGATCAGCCATCCGTACTGGACTTCGTTCATGATGAAAAGGATGCTCTCGTGGGCGGCGCCGGTGGTGGGCCGGTAATAGATTGCGAGCAAGACGCCGGTCACGATCTGGATCATGAATAATAATAGCGTGATCCCGCCGAAACATCCGTGCCAGCCGGAGGCGTGGCCCGGTATCGGCTTCCGCATCTGTTTCTTGATAGCTTCTTGTAGTTCGAGACGTTCGTCCAGTTCGCCGTACAAAAACCCGGTAAAGGTCCCGAATAGGTTAAGGACCGCGCGGACGTTAATATTGTCCGCTACCCATTCGACGAGCCGGTCCATGAAGCTTTTTTTATTTTCGGGCATTACGCATCCCCAAGCACGACTTTACCGCCGACGACGGCGACGGGATAGGAGGGAAGCGCGCGCGGCGCCGGGCCCGACTTGACGTTGCCGCGAAGGTCGAAGAACGCCGCGTGGCACGGGCACCAGATCTCCTTTTCGGGATCGTATTCGACGATGCAGCCCAGATGCGTACACACCGCCGAGAGCGCGACGAACCCGAACGGCGCGTGGATCACCCATACCGGCTCGTTCTTATATAGGACCTTTTTGCCGGCTCCTTCCGGCAATTCCTCCACGGGCCCGACCTCGATCCTTCCGGCCCCGCCGGCGGCGGAGGCACCGGCCGGCGGCCAGAGGTACCGCCCCACAGAATACAAACCGAACGCCGCGAGAAGCGCGAACGAGCCTGACATTAAATAATTTAAAAATGATCGCCGCGCTACCGGTCCCTCATTTTCTTCCGTACCGTCCATCGCTTCTCACCACCACATATGCGAATATTCAAACAAAGCCGCAGGCCAGGGCTCGGCTTCATTCGCGATTAACTAAATACCGCGGCGAGGGGTTTATTACGAGCCGTGGAGGCCCTTCGCCTTAGCTGATTCGTAATCGAAATCCGGCGACCAGTCGGCGGTATGGCACTTCAAGCAATCCGCCTCGCCTACGTCGCTATTTATCTCCGCCTTATCGCCGGTGGCGGCGTGCTCGCCGCCCGGGCCGTGGCAGGCCTCGCACGTGACGGCGCCGTCCACGTATTTCGAATCTTCAAGACCCGTGGTGTGGCAAATCAAGCACTCCGGGTCGCCATCCGATCCGGCGGCCTCCAAAACCTCCAGCGCGTTCGCGTGCGCCGTCTCGCCGAACGAGCCGGCTACGTCGGCGTGGCAGGCGGCGCACGTCTCAAGGCCAACGTAGTCGCCGGCATTCTCCGAAGACCCGACCAAGGGTACTATGATAATAGCTGCCGCGATTGCTACCCAAACGGTTCGGTTAATCATAAGCCTCCTTCGCTGCCGCTTTTGCCGAGATTATAATAAAAAAAGACGCGCCGCTCAACTACTAAAGAGCGGCGCGGCTTAGCTTCTCGTCTAGCGGATATAAGTCTCGCTTTCCGAATACTCCGCGCGGTCACTCGTTATTCTAACCGGGGGTCGGTCGTGCTATGGCATTGGAAGCACACGTAACCCTTATCGGTCTGCCACGGACCGCTTTCCAAGTCGACAATCGGGTTATCACCGTGGGGGCTTATGCCGCTGCGGTGGCACCGCATACATACGGAGTCGGCTCCTATCGGATCGTGGCACGCGGCGCAGGAGTCGAGCTCGTACGCGGCAATTTCGGCGTGCCCTGCGGTGCTCCACCCGGGCCGGGCGTGGCTCGCGGGCGTCCCGCCCGCTTCCGCAACGTCCTCGTGGCAGGTAACGCAAAACTCCTGATTATCGTGGCAACTCGCGCACTCGCTGTCCTCGATGAATTTATCCAGATAGTGGGTATACACGTAGTTCGTCTTGTGGTAGGCCTCTAGGGGGTCGTCGGAGGCGTGGCAAGCGTCGCAGTAGGATTGCTCGTGGCATAGATAGCAGCTCTGGACGTTGCCCTTGGCGAAAGTCGCGTGCTCACCGGCCCAGGCCTGGTCGTGCGTCGCCGGTTTGGGTTTGCCGGCCGCAGCGGCCTCGTGCGCCGGTACGACCGACGTAACGGCGACGAGTGTCGCGCCGAGGCCCACAATCGCGAAGATGAAAACCGGCATAATCCGAAATTTACGACTCAATCGCAACATACCGCGTCTCCCTGATTATGCGTCTTTAAACTCGCCGTTAGCGGGAAATTGACACGCTCGCCTGGAGGTAAGCGCGGATTTCGTAATCCCGATCGATGTTCCGAAGGGCTTCCATGCCCAGCGTCGTCTCGAACGTACGCCAAACTTTCAGGCGGCCGTGTAAGTCAATAAGCGACACGTCCGGCGCGTCTTCCCACTTCGGCGCCGGCGTACCGTATCCCTTGTACCTAATGTAATTGCCCGAGATTCCGGCGCTCAACCGCTCGAAGGCAGGGATTGGTTTGGGGAATTCAGCCGCCGCGAAGCCCCCTATCTCCTCACCGCCGGATTCGACCCTGTTACCCACGCCGTAAAGGCCGCCCCAACGCAAGTATACGTACTCGTAATTTTGTACGAGGCCGGCCTGGGCGAGGTGGCCCAGGTGGTCACCGCGTATGGCCAAGGAATAGTCGACGAAAGGTTCGATCGTCTTGGTAAGCTCGTATTGGCCGCCGACGCGCCAACGATGCCGCGCTTCGCGCGCGAAAACCGAGAATATCGACGTGTAGTCGATCCGCGGCTCCTGCCAGCGGTAATCCATGTACGTGCGTAGCGGCTTCCACGGCCGATACCGCGCCGAGTAGTACTGGTAGTCCACGTGACGGCCGATAAAGTCGAAGTGTATCTCCTGGCTGGCCTTCAAGTCGGACCGTATATCCTCGACCGCCTCGAAGCCCAACGTGGTGTCGCTCAGGTGGCCCTCCTTTTTGGATATGGCGCCGCCGACGCCCACCCACACCGGGAAGACCATCCCTTCCCAAAGTTCCTTGACGTTCGTTCCGCCGTATGCGCCGTAGGTGTAGTAGTCTTGCCAGTACCCGCGGTCGAAGGGCGCGCCTGCCTTGTCCTTCTCTTCAAGCTGCGAGAACCGACGCATCGGCCCGTAATCGGGCGCCACCGTCGAGCCGCCGTACAAGTCGGCGCGCCACGTCTTCCCTCGTTTATAGACGACGCGGGCGCCGTCCAGCGTAGCCGCGGTAACGCCGGCGGCGATGTACTGCCGCCCCAGGTTAAACTCGAGTCCCTTAACCGGCGGCCGCCAACGAAAGTAACCGTAGTACACGCGGCCGTTGACGTCACCGTCGCCGCCGACGTCTTTATACAAACGGGTGGAGGCGACTATGCCGATGTTCCCGCCCCCGGTATCCTGGTCGACGCGGAACCGCAGCGGAACGTACGTATCGGCTATGATCTCGGCCTGGTCCTCCACGGTGCTGTAGCCGTAAACGGTCGTGCCTAGATACCCGTTGTAACGAACGGCGTCGGCCGTTAAAGGCACCGTTACGATCAACGCCGCCGTCGCGGCCCACGCCGCAACGCCAATCCGCTTCGCGAACATATCTACCTCCGTTGATGTGTCGCGTTAGCTATGGGCCCGCGGCCCCGTTTAGCGCTTTTTCGCTACCGCGAACGGCCAAACGTTGTCGCCGCTCGGCGTGTAAAATTCAATCGAGTCTTCGAGCAATTGCTTGGCGTAGTCGTAATTGTGAACGCCCACGCTGGCGTCGGCTCCGACGAAGCCGTGATTGAACTTGGCGTTAATGTAATCCGGGGCTTCCTCGTTCTTCTGTTGGTCGAGCATGGCTTCAAGCGTAGCCATCAGGTTGCCGATTTTCGTCTGGGCGCCGCGTATGTTGAAGTTCTTCGCGCCTTTGTGGCATTCCGTGCAGACGTTTATGTTCGGCTCCCAGGAATGGCCGGTTATCGCCGGGTGAGGCGCTTCCATACTCTTCGTGTACATGTGGCAGGCCACGCACTTTTCCTCGACGCCGTAGGTGTGGGGCGAGTTCTGATACGGGCCGCCCTGAGGCCATTCGTACCCGCCGATGCCCTCGAACATCTCTTTTTGAGAGTGGTGGGGCGAACTCGGGGGTTGGGACCCTCCGGAGGTGTGGCACTCCACGCAAATTTCTTCCGCGCTGCTTCGGAGCTGGGCAGAGTAGTTGGAGCCGTGGGATACGTGGCACATCTGGCACGTTATGCCGTAATAGGCCGTTTCCAGCGTAACCTCGCGGTCGTGGTAATAATCGGCGGAGTGGCACTCCATGCAGGTGTCGGAGGCGTGCGAGCTACCCTTCAGGGAAGTGAGGGCTTTCTTGTGGTCCGACTCTTCCCATTCGTCGTACGTGGGATGGTGGTCGTCGGTGTGGCAGGCGCCGCACATCTCGGCGCTGTAATCAATCGTAATCTTGGTCGGGTCGCCGCCGCCCTTGACGTGCTCCGAGCCCGGGCCGTGACACGCCTCGCACTGGATGCCCAGCATGTTCTTCCGGTAATCCACCTCGTCGGCGCCGTGGTTGGCCTTTTTCGTATCCCAGCCGGTGGTGTGACAGTGCAAACACTCGTCCGGCTTACCGGCGCCCTTCCACGACTTAAAGAACGTGCTATCTTCGTCGAAGGTAGTGAAGTGGTTGGTATGGGATGCGTTTTTATACGCGGTAGAGTGGCACTGTTTGCACGCCTCTGCGCCTAAATAGTACCCCTCTGCCTCGCCGGGGCCCGTCGTAGTCTCGCCGCAGTTTAGCGTTAATGCACCTACCGCCGCTAAAAATAAAGCGGGAAGCCAAAACCTCTTCATAACGTCACGCTCCTCGGGATTGGATAACTACACGGTTCAAAGCCCGTTCAATTAATCCTCCTAAGCTTTGTCCTTTTATTCACTAATTAAGATTCGCGGTTCTTTGCTTACCTATTCGCTCATATTATCTAACACAATGCCCTATGTATGTCAAGGGATTTTTTTTAATATTAATAGCCCAAACCGCCGTAACGAAAGGCGCCCGCGCCGGCGGCCTTGTCGTCATTTGCGCTCTCGCGCCCGACCCCCAACGAAAGGTCGGGCGAACCCGTGCCCCCGTTCACAAACCGCTCCGATAGTTGATCATAGAACACGCTCGCGCGCCGCCTAAAAACCCAACATGTACGAGACCTTCAGGAATACCACCTGCTCGGCGAGGAGGAAATGGCCCGTGGCGTCGCGCCGCTGCTCGTACGCGAGGTACGACGTGCTGCCGGGGCGGAAGGTCCAACCCCACAACACGCTCGCCAGGCCGGCGCGGGCCGCAGAGTCGGCGCGGACCTCCAGCCGGGCGTAGAGGTTCTCCGAGAAGTTGTACGTCGCGTTGACGTTGCCGGCCACGGAGCGATCGCCGGCGCGCGGCGCCGCCACCTCGGCGTCGCACTTCAGCACCAGCGGCGGCGTCGGGATGAGCGTCACTTCACCGCTGTAGTCGTGGTAGTACTCGCCGTAATAATCGCCCTGCCAATAGCTGGCCCTGGCGCTTCCCCACGACGCCGTCTCGTGCCGGAGCGTAACGCCGGCGGTCCGCACCCGGAACGCCGGGTAGCCGAAGCGGACGTAGCGGAGGTCGCGGCCGCCGTACGAGGATACGCTCAACGCCAACTTATTGGTGCCGACCAGGCGGACCTCCGGCACGAAGAAATTCCGCAGCGTCTCGCCCGCCAGGTTCCAGTCGTGCTCGAAGCGCGCGGAGGTCACGAACGCCCTCAACCCGCCGCGGTTGATTTGGAATTCCTTTTGGCCGTTGAAGCCGAACTGCCTGGTCCCCAACTGCTCCGGCTGTATGAATCCGGCGTCGTCGCGGAACTCGTCGTCGAACTCCCGCCACCACGTATAGAAGAATTGGGTGGAGCCCGGGTGCGTTACGTACCCCCCGTACGCGTGGCCGTCGCCGCCCTCGCCCGCCGTTCTCGATTTGGCGGCGTCGGCGCTCACGTTGAAGCCGCCCGGCAGCGCGAGGCGACCGTCCGCCGCGGCAACGTTATTGTAACGGGCGAGGTCGCCGCCGACGTACGGACCCTCAGTAACCACGTCGCCCAACTCGCGCCGGCCTACGCCTATCACGCCGACGTTGGAGCCGTCGGGAAAGTCGGCCCGGGCCCGGACGGCGTAGAAGTTGTCGCTCGGGTACCGGGGGTCGTCGTCCTTGAGGGCGGCGTCCAACGCGCTGTAGCTGAAGCGCCCCACGCGGCCCAGCACCTTGGCGCCGCCCGCGATCTCGGTCAAACGACGCGTGTACAACAGGTGAAAGCCGGTGGCGAAGAGCTCGGCGTTTTCCGCGAAGAAGGGACGCTTCTCCACGAAATAGATCTCGGTAGGCTCGAGGCTAAGCTGGGCCGGGTCCGCCTCAACGTACGCGTAGTCGGGCAAAACCGTGACGAGGGCCGAGGCCGCGGAGCCGGCCCGGTACTGGAAGTCGAAGCCCGCCCGCGGCGTGAACTCCCAGCCGTCGGTGGGTTCGAGCGAAAGGCCGGGGGTGTCGTTTCGGTCTTCGGCGCGGGCGGTGGCGTAGGGCGTAAAATTGAAGGGGCGCGGCTGCGGCAAATCCTCGAATCCCTCCATCCGACCAAAGGTCGAGACCCTGCTTATGTGGTTATCGTCCCCCGACCAGAAAGTGTTCTCGTAATTCTGGATGCGGTAGCGGGTAAACTGAACGCCGAACGAGGAGGCGTCGCGGTCGTAGCGTATGGAGGACCACGGTATCGCCATCTCCGCGAACCAGGCGTCGTCGCCCACCGACGTCCGCGCTTCCCAGTAGCCGTCCCAACTGGAACTCCACTCCGTGCCGTCGTAGTAGCCCATCCCCTCGTACTTTACGCCGCGGTAGTTGACCATGAAGTCGTAACACGTATTGCCGTCGTTGTCGGTATCTATCATGAGGTCGACGCAGTCGTCGTTATTGAGAAACATGTCGTGCACGCCGGCGGAGGCGGCGAGGTGTTCCACGTCCGGCTCGCGGCAGATCCAACCTACGTAGAGGGCGTGGTCGTCGTAGAGAACGTAGACCTCGGTGTCCGCGTCGGCGGCCTCGCCGAAGTCGGGCCGGAACTGGCGGAAGCCGGCCGCCGGCGTCCCCTGATACCACGCGTCCTCCCAAACGCCGTCTACGACGGGCGGCGTCTCGACGCGGGCCGCCCGTACAACCCACTCGTCGCCGGAAGCGACCAGCGGAACGAATGTAATTAACGCCGTAATAACGCGTCGCATCGTACGCACCGTGTAAAGCTCGCCACACCGTTTACACTATATAATATGTGTAGCGGGAACAGGCCCGAAGTTATGTTGAATCAGGTCTACGCGGGAATCGCTCTCAGGACCGCCTAGCTTGAAGGTTACATATGATAATCGTTATATTCGATGAAGTCCAACGCTTTTTTCGCGGTGCGGTCGCCTAAAACTTTAGTAACCTTAAAGATAATAAAAACCGAGGTGGCCGTAATCGCCACCTCGCAATTAAATAAGTCCTTCCAGCCGCGCCCCGACGGCGGGCGTGCCGCGCCCGCGAGTTAAATCTCGCCCCGCTCCCGAAGAGGCAACAGCTTCTTCTTCAACGCCCGCCGCGCGCGGAAGATCAACGACTCCACCGACGACGTCGACGTCCGCATAATCTCCGCGATCTCGCGGTACGAGCGCCCCTCGAACTTGGAAAGTATCAACGCCATGCGCTGCCGGGCCGGCAGCTCGTCGACCGCGGCCCGCACCGCCGCGGCCTTTCTCGCCCCGTCCAACCGTTCGTCCGGCCCCGGGCCGCCCTGGACGAGGGACTCGTCAAGCGGCACGTTCTTCACCCGCGAGCGCTTTTGACGGAAGTTCAGGCACTGGTTCACGACGACGCGGTAGAGCCAGGTAGAGAACGACGACCGGCCCTTGAACGACCCGGCGCGGCGCCATACTTTCAAGAACACTTCCTGGGCGACGTCCCGGGCCGCGACGCGGTCGCCGACGTACCGGTAGATGGTACTCAAAACGGGCCGCTCGTACTTCTCGACGAGCCGCTCGAAGGCGTCCTCGTCGCCCGCGGTAACCGCGGCCGCCAATTCGGCGTCCGGATCGAAGCCGGCTCGATTCTTATTCGTCAAGCCATCACCTAAAAGCGCCGCGGCGTGGCGCGCGCCGACATTATAACAACATTTTCGTCGGATTTATCCAAAACGGGGCAACCCCCGCGGGGGTCGCCCCGTCAGCCGTTCACGACGCGGCCTTTATTTGCAGCGTCCGCCGCCCGGGCCGCCGCCGAGGCCGCACCCGCCGCCGGCGCCCTTATACCCCATCATCATGTGCTTTGCGTCCATCATTTCTTTCTGTTCGTCCGTCAGCTGGGCGCGTATCTCGAGGCGCATCGCCATCCGCTTCTTCGTCATCTCGGTACGCAGCGCGCCGATCTCGTCAATTTTGGCGAATATCGCGGCTTCGCCGGCCTCGGCCCGTACTAGTTCCTGTAGCTCGAGGTTCTTGGTCTCCATCTCGGCGCGGAGCGGGATCATATCTTTCTTGTACTCAAGCTTGATCTCGCGCATAGCGGTCCGCTGCTCCGAAGTCAGATCCTGGAGGAATGCGCCCTTTGAACCCGGGCCACCTTCCGGCCCGAAACCCGGGTGCCGTGCGTTCGCCGCGGCCGCCGCGAATATTACCATTAGGCCGACGACGGTCAATAATTTTGTTTTCTTCATTATCTTCCGCTGCTCCTTTCTTGCGTCATCTTACGTTTAAACCCATGGCCGGGGGGCCCGTGACCCGGACCCCGCGCGAAACGCCCGTGCCTACGGAAGCGCTCTTCGACGAGTTCCACGAAGCGCTCCCGTTGTTCGGGACGGAGCATGTCCCCCGTCTCGCGCATATTTTCGAAGGTCAAAAGCTCCATCCTCATCTGGAGGTCCGCGATCTCGGCGAAGAGGCGGTCGCGTTGCGCGACGTCTACCCCCGGCTCCTTCAACAAAGCCAGTACGTCGCCGCGTTTGGCGTGCAGCTCTCGCCGCAGCGGCTCCATCTCCTCAAACGTCTTCTCGCGCCTCGCCAGCATCTTATCGCGCTGCTCGTCGGTTAAATCCAACTCGCGGGCCAGCGGGCACGGCGGCCGGGGCGACTCCGGCCTCGTAGCGCACCGGTAGGCGAACGTCGCCAGCGCGCCGGCGTTCAGGGCGACGGACACGACGAGTGCGATTATCAGTATTTTTTGTTTCATTAGCTGTCTCCTTCGGTCCAGACGTCCCCCCAGGCCTCGCCCAACGAGCCGTCGGGGAAATCCTCCAGCGGCGCGACGCCGAGGTATTCCACAAGTTCGCCGTTGGCCGGCGACGAGGCGCCGTTCGACTCAGCGAGCAACGCCTGCCCCAGGAAGCCGCCGGCCACCAACGACAGCGCGGCCGCCGCGGCCGCCGCCGCCGGAACGAGCACCCGCCCGGGCCAATTCCTACGCCGTCCCTCAGCGGCCAAACGCCTGAGCCGGCGCGCGAAGTACGGGTCCGCCTCCGCTCCTTCCAACGACTCGAGGGCTTCCGATACGACCTCGAGGCGGGACAGCTCTTCCCGGCAAGCCGCGCAGTGCGCAAGATGTTCCCCTATCGCCGCCGCGTCTTCCTCGGACAGCTCGCCGTCCATATACGCTGAAAGCTTTTTTTCGTCTACGCAAGCCATTTCGGTACCTTTCATTTATTTAGACAACCGTACGGCGTAAAACTTGCGCGTGTCCCGGCCCGCCGGCGACGCTGCTCACTCGTACCTTATCGCGTCTATGGGGTTGAGGCCCGAAGCCTTCCGAGCCGGGTAAATACCGAATATTATCCCCACCGCCGCGGAGAAACCGACGCCCAAAACGACGGTCCACCACGGCGCCGCGGCTTGCAGCGGCGTAATCGCGGATACTAACGCGCCCGCCGCCAGCCCCAGGACGATGCCGACGACGCCGCCCACGGACGCGAGCGCCACCGCCTCCGAGAGGAATTGCACCGTGATGTCGGCATCGCTCGCGCCCACGGCCTTGCGGATGCCTATCTCCCGCGTGCGCTCGGCCACCGACACCAGCATAATGTTCATGATGCCGATGCCTCCCACGAGAAGGGAGATGCCCGCTACGCCCACCATCACCAGCCACAGGACCGACCTTATAGAGTTCAAGGACGAGAGCATCGACTCCTGGGTATTGAGGCCGAAGTCGTTATCTTCGTAATACCGAAGGCCGTGCCGTAGGCGCAGAAGCTCCTCGACGTCCGCCACCGCGGTTTCGACGGGGACTTCCTCTTCGGGTAAAACCTCGATTCTTATACCGCGGAATACGGCGGCGCGGCCTTCGGGAAGCGAATAATATTTAACGTAGGTTTCGACGGGGATGAAAATCTGGTTGTCCTGGGGATGGCCGAACGAGGCGCCTTTTTCTTCCAATACGCCGACGACGACGTACCGGTGACCGTCCGCCTCGAGTTTTTGGTTTAGCGGGCTCTCTTCCGCCCCGAAGAGGTTGTCGGCAACGTAGGAGCCGATGACGCACACCATATTTCGGTGTCGTTGATCGTAGGCCGTAACGAAGCGCCCCTCGGAAACAACCCAATTACCCGTGAGGTCGCCGCCCTCCCCGATGCCGGTCAGGATGCATTCGTCCGCCTCGTAAATTCCCCGCGTGAGGGTACCCAAATCCCGGTGGATGTTGGGGACCGCCGCCCGGATTGTAGCGAGCTCGGAAATGGCGACCGTGTCCTCCACCGTAAGGTCCGGCCTTTTACTGATCTCTTCGAAATTCCTGTGCCGGCGCAAGCCTATTTCCAGCTCCATTTTCTGGACGTAGATGGTCTTGGTTCCCAACGACGAGAACTCCTGGTCGATGGTGCGGTCGAGCCCTTTCAGCAAAGCCACGATGGCGATTATGGTGGTCACGCCGATAATTATCCCCAACGCCGTCAGGAAGGAACGCATCTTGTTGTAGCGCATAGACGCAACCGCGCGCGCGGACACCGTCAGGAAGTTCATACCACCCTCCCGTCGTGCAGCGTGATTACGCGCCGGGCGTGCCGGGCGACGCTGTCTTCGTGCGTCACCACGACCAGCGTCCTCCCCATTTCGTTGAGGGAGTCCAGCAACCGCATCAAACCTTCTTCGCTTTTGGAGTCGAGGTTCCCGGTGGGTTCGTCGGCCAGGATAATCGCCGGGTCGTTGGCCAGCGCCCGGGCGATGGCCACGCGCTGTACTTCGCCCCCGGAGAGTTCGTTGGGTTTGTGGTGGCCCCGGTCCGACAGCCCCACTTTGGCCAGCAGGTCGGCGACCACTTCCCGCCGTCGCTCCGCCGAAGCGCCGGCGTACAACAGCGGCAGCTCCACGTTCTCGGCCGCGTTGAGCCGGGGGAGCAAATTAAATTGCTGGAAAACGAAGCCCACCTCCCGGCACCGTACCTCCGCCAACCGTTTTCCGGCGTATTGGGATACCTCCCGGCCGCGAAGCAAATAGGAACCCGCCGTCGGCGTATCGAGGCATCCCAGGATATGCATTAGCGTGGACTTGCCCGAGCCGGAAGGGCCCATGACGGCTACGTATTCGCCGGTATCGAACCGCAAGTCGACGTCGTCGAGCGCCCGCACGGCGACGTGTCCCGCATCGTAAACCTTCGATACGCCCGCCAGCTCGATGACGCGCTCTACCGGGGGTGGCGCGGCCGCGACTTCTTCCCTTTCGGCCATTTACCTTCTCCTTCGAGCACTTTAACCTCGTCGCCGTCGTCGATGGCCCGGAGCACTTTATAGGGGCCGACGATAACCCGTTGCCCAGCTGTTAAACCCTCCGCAATCTCCACCCGAGTTCCGTCGGATATACCGGTCCTCACGGGAACAAGCTTGGCCCGGCCCCCCTCCAGGACGAAAACCGTATCGCGGGTCTTCCCTTCAAGCTCGCGCCTTCCTATGGCTTGCAGCGGACACGTGAGGACGTTTCCCCGCTCGGCCGTAGTGATCGCCCCCGTAACCGACATCCCCGGCCGCAAACGAGGATCGACGTCGGCGAGGTCCAGGACGACTTCGAACTCGGTTACGTCGGTCCCGGCGGCGCCCGTATCGGTGGCCGGCATATAACCGATGAACCTGACCCGGGCGTCGAACCAGACGTCCGGCATGGCGTCGAGAGTTACTCGCGCCGGCTGGCCTGCCGAGACGTAGACGACGTCCGCCTCGTCCACGTATATCTTGGCCTGCATGGCGGAGAGGTCGCCCAGCGTAAACATTACCGTCCCCGGGTTATTCATCGTCCCCAATACTACGGTCTCGCCTTCCTCCACTTCCATGCGGACCACCCGCCCCGATATGGGCGCGTAGATACGCGTCTTGCCAAGGTTGTCTTCGCTCTGCTCGAGCTGGGACCTCGCGACTTCGTACGCCGTACGGCGCTCGTCGAAGTCGGCCTCCGAGATGAGCTCCTCATCGAAGAGCGCTTTGCCCCGTTTGTACGAGGCCTCCGCCTCGACCAACCGGGAGCGATTCAAGTCGCGCTGCGAACGCAGCTCGTCGTCGTCGAGAACGCATAGGAGCCGGCCTTTTTCGACCTCGTCGCCCTCTTTCACGTACACTTTCTCAATCCGGGCCACGATCTCGGCCGAAATATCGACCTGGTTGAGAGCCTCGAGTTCGCCGTCCGCGGAAACGGTGGACACGATGTCGCCCGGCGCCAGGCTCATCACCTCGACCTCGGGCAATCCGGGACGTCGGCAGGAGATTTTTAAAATTACGATTGCGGCCAACAAAACGCCGACGCCGATAACGAGAGCGCGTATCAACTTATGGCGCCTTTTCTTGCTCATCTTTCCTCCACCGAGGTCCCGAGTTCGTAATTAAGTTCGGCGCGGCTTGACCAGTAACCGGCCTTAGCTTCTATCAGCGCGCGCTCGGCCTGGCCGAGCTCCGCCTCCACTTGCAACAGGTCGTCGAAAGAGACGGCGCCCAACTCGTAGCTCCGGGCGTTAAGACGGTAGACCTCTTCCGAGAGCTCCACCGTCTTGGATGCGGATTCCCATTCCTTGTGGGACAACTCCTGCGTGGCCAATAAGCTCGCCAGCCGCTCGCGGGAATCGAGCCGGGCCTGGGCCAACTCGAGGCGGGACTGCCTCCGGTCCAGCCGGGCGCCGGTGACGCCGAGTACGCGGTCCACGACGTCGACGACGGGAAGACTCACGACCACGCCGTAGCGCGTGTCGTCGCGCTCCTCGCCGGGGAATAGAGGTCCTCCCCCGAAGGTAGAGCCATGGCTATAAGAGAACGCCAGCGCCGGGAGCAAGTTTCCCCACGCGCTCCAATACGCCACGTCCGACGCTTTCACCTGCATCCTGAGGACCGTCAGCTCGGGGTTTTTTTCGAGCACGGCGGCGGAGATAACCGTAGTGGGAAGCTCGTACGGTTCCTCCGGCGGCGGCAGCTCCTCCACCTCGACGGCCTCCCAGCGGTCGAGGCCGATGAGGTCGGAAAACGACCGCTGGTTCTCCTCCAGGCCGTTGCGCGCGGAGAGCAGCTCCGTCTCCTTGGTGAGGAGGTCGGCCTCGGCCCGCAACTTATCGGCCAGGTTGGCCTCTCCCAACTCGTAGCGCCTCGCGACGATCTTCAGGTTCTCGGCGGCGCGTCGGGACTGCCTCTCGGCGCTCGCGACCAACCCCTGGCCTTGAGCCAAATCGTAATAACCGCTCTGGACGGCCAGGAGTAGGTCGGCGACCGTTTGGGCCGACTTCGCGCGGTAGTAATCGCTCTCCCGGAAACCGCGTATAACGTCGAAGACGACGGTCGCGTCGACGACCGGCTGCGTCAGCGAGAACCCGAAACGCCACGTATCTCCCATCTCGGCGAACGAGGTCCCGCTCGTCGAGTACGCCGCGCTCAGCCCGGGCAAGGCCGACGCGACGCCCTCTGCCAGAGCCTGCTTGCCTTGCGACCGCTCGACGCCGGCCAGCTCCACTTTCAGACTATGCTGAAGCGCCGTCGCGAGCGCGTCCGCGAGCGATAGCGTGGACGACGCGGCCTGCGCCGGGGCCAGCGCGATAGCGATAATTGCCAGCGTTCTTATGGCTATTCTCCTTTGGCGGGTGGTGAGTCCTGTTATTTTAGACCGCGGCGCGCCTAAAAACTTGCGGCCTATTTC
>SDBS01000170.1_pt1 | contig 55445 bp, 43 predicted proteins | sample 2277091 | NCBI WGS metagenome assembly SDBS01 (sample SAMN10404972, study PRJNA504765) | marine sediment metagenome | isolation source: marine sediment core GS10_PC15, 163 cmbsf | place: Arctic Ocean: Southern Knipovich Ridge | collected 2010 | reverse complement strand
GGCTCTCGAGACTCTTCAACGCGAGGAACTCGGTCTGGATGGGGATGAAGACCTTCTTCGACGCGGCGAGCGCGTTGACAGTGATCAGCCCGAGGCTCGGCGGACAGTCGAAGAGTATGTAGTCGTAATCGCCGTTGATTCTCGCGATGGCACGCTTGAGCAGGTGCTCCCTTTCAAATGTGTTGGCGAAGGTCGTATCGGCGTCCGACAGATCGAGCGAGGCCGGGATCACCGACATCGAAAGCTGTTTTTCGCTGTCTCCAATGAAGATGCGCGCCCTCAGGGGCCTCGTGATGATCGCCTCGCGCGGATGGACCCTCCCCCTCATCACGTCGTATATCGTGTAGTCGACCTCGTCCGGACCGATGCCGAGAAAACCCGTCAGGTGGCCCTGCGGATCGAGGTCCACGATGAGGACATTCTTCCCGAGAATTGTCAGCCCCGCGCCGACATTGACGACCGACGTCGTCTTGCCGACTCCGCCCTTCTGATTAAGGAACGCTGCTGTCTCTGCGTGATGCATCTTCCCTCCTCAATAATAGATTTCCGGCCTGAGGGCCGGATATAAGCCGCTTGTGGAAACACATGAAGGCCGCATTCTCGCTCTAATTCCCGTATATTTCAATGTTTTTCTTGGAATATTTTAATGAAGGCAGCGCCCCGTTACCGGGACGCTGCCTGATGGGTCAGTTAACACCAGCCGGATCCATATCACCGCAGGAGGATCATCTTCCGCGTCAGGATCTCCCTGTCCGTTCTGAGCCTGTAGAAGTAGATCCCCGAAGCAGCCTGTACCCCGTTTACGCCCCTGCCGTTCCATGTTATGTCATGCGTCCCTTCATTCATCGTATGATCGACGAGGGTGCTGACAAGCCTTCCGCTGACGTCGTAAACGCTGAGATTCACGTGCGAAGAGGCTGGAAGGGTGAACGAGATCATCGTCGCAGGATTGAACGGATTGGGGTAATTCCTGAAAGCCGTGACCTTGTCAGAGCATGATTTTTCTCCACGCTCCTTCTTTCCTTCGATATCATCGCAATCATCAGTGTCTCCGGTACATGAACTGTCCGCACTGATCACCCTTATACAATCGAAGGCTTCGAAAGCGAATTCGCCGACATAGCCGCTCACCTTAACCGTAATGTAATCACCAGCAAGTATAGCCTGCACTTCATCCCTGGGGAACTTGACCATAAGTTTCTTTTTCGCAGATCTCTCGATACTCCCGTTCCCGCCAGTCCGGTCGACAAGGATCGTGTCGTTGAACAATATGCATGTCCTGTCTATATCGAACAGCTGATGCCCGCACTCTTCGGGGAACTCGATCTGTGCCGTTATCCAGCGGCCCTCGGACAACAGGTTGAGCGTCGAGGGAGTGACATTGACCAGTGCTTCCGTCACTACGGGAACGTCGGAAAACTCCGGAACGACCACAACCTCGTTGGAGAAGGGGCTCACATTGCCGTCGCTGTCAAGGGCCGTCACCCTGAAGTAGAGCGGCTCACCGGCGACGAAATCCCGGATCCTGACCGATTGCCCACAGGTCACATATGCCTTCCATCCCGGAGCGGGCGAAGTCCCGCGATATACATTGTAGCTGCTGATATCGCGGTCACCAAATTTCGTGAAATGCAGCCACAGTTCTCCACCGGTTGTATCCGCCCACGCACAGGGCTCGGCAGCCACCCCTTCCCAGGGATACCGGAAGACCCTGTAGGTATTTACTTTATTCAAGAATGTCAGCTCCAGGGCGATAGTCCCGTCGGGATGTACCTCGGTAACGTCGGCCGCCGGGCTTCTCCCCCACCCTATCAGGGTGTTCCCGCCGGGAAGCCTTCTGGCGCTGCCCATCGCGCGGGCGTAAATCGGAGGGTCGTTTCGATACTCCCATACGACGGTCGCAATCATGTTCGTCTCGTCCAGAGCGTATTCCACGGCCCGCGATTCTATTGGATTGTTCCGGTTCCCGTTATCGTACACAGTTACGTTTCCATTGGCAAGACGGCGGATATCGTGCTGGCACGAGAACCACTGCGTGTCTCCCTCGAGTGTAAACTCGTTGTTGTTTCCTCCCATCCTCCAGATGATCTGACCGGTATCGAGATCGATCTTGGTGACCTCGCTCTGATTCCTGCTCGAGATCATGATGTTGCCGTCATAATCTATCTCGATTGCGTTGACGTGTGAGTAGCGGACCACCTTCCTCGTCAGATCTATGACCGCGTCTGTGATATTGAAGAAATCCGACGTGCGCCACTGGAAGACGAGGTTCTTCGAATTATCCAGCTCCTGGATCACACTCCCTACCACCATAGCCGCCGTATCGCCACCCGCCACGATCTGGCTCAAGTCCATGATCTGTCGATCGTCGCCGATCATCAGGACGTGGCCGTTCGGCATGATCTGGAAATCATGCATATCGAGGTCGTAACCACCCTGTGTCGTATAACTGTCAACAACCGTATAAGTGTTATCCATGGTATAATAATAATTAGGTCCCGCTTTTCTAAGCATATATGAGAGCAGGCCGTTCCGATGCTTCTTGAAATCAAATGCCTGCCCGCGCGCTTTTCTGAAGAAAGCGGGATACCCGTCGTTCTCGAGGATCATCATGTAACAGACAGGCAACGGATCGCTCCTGTCCGGTATGCTGGCAAGGAACAGCTTTCCGTCGGCCGGATTGCCGCAGACTGTGATTTCCATACGGGGAAAATCGAGTGGAAGGGGATACATCTCAGCAAGGCTGACGCCTTTCTTCTCCTTCGACTGAAGCAGCAGGGAATTCCTGCCATCCATCTCGATGGGCAGGTCATCCGCAACAGACCCCATCTGCTCGAAGGGATCGCTGTGATAATCAACTATCCTTGATGCGATCTCGAACTTGTGCGTATAGATCATCTTTTCGCCATCCGCCTCGAGATCGAACGAAACGACCACGGTCTCTCCCGACTTGAACCCGCGATCGGGCTTGAATATGATCGTCCTCGAATCATCGGCAGTTATCCATCTGCCCTCGTGCACTCCGCTCATTGAACCGATGACCTTCATCGACGAGGTCCATTCAGGTCCGTATCTGTTCATCCCGTCGCCGGGCCGGAAGATCAGCGTACTCTGAGACATGACGAACCGGGCATCTGCCCTCGGAGACATGTAACGGAAGAGTTCGCTGGAAGACTCGGCGTGCATGCTGCCGCCGATCATCGTGACGAATGTCACGGCGACTAACAGGATCGCTGCATATCGCATTGTCTGCCCCCCCATGATGTGTTTGCTGACAACAGATCCAATGCCAACGAAAGGGCACAGTCCACTGTTGTACAGTGTTCTACAATGAATGAATTGTCGATATTATATCACATACGTACTTTGAGCGGGGTTATAAATAAATCCTGTTCCGACATCTCTGCCGGAAAGGGAGTGGAAGGGACATCGTGACCCCCTGAGGGTGGATAATCAAGGTACTTTTCCATCAGATCTTCGATAAAGACGGGGGGTATCAGGGCGATCCTCTCTGAGAGATCGGGTTCTTTCTCCCTGGCCAGTTGCCAGGGAGTCTTGTTTTCTTTGTAGGAGTTTGGCCGGGCGATGTTGAAGAACAGCTGGTAGGAGTATGCCTTATCGAGGAAGTCGGAACGATCGACGAAGTGTTCGAGTTCGTAGAACTCGATTACATCGAGATGTTTTATAATCCGAAGCTCCGACATAGCTATGTCGGTGGTGTTAGTCCCGAGGCGTTTGAACGCGCTTCTAACCATGACCTTTAGATGTCTACGAAACCAGGGGAATTCCAACAATCACTCATGGCTGGGCTCCTTTCGTTACTGAGTGTCTGCTAACACTCATGTGGCTCTAGTTGGAACTCTGTTAGTCCCAGACTAACCCACGATAATCAAGGGGTCCAGCCGGATCCATATTGTCTAAACATCCGATTCGAGCGGTGTTTACGCAATGCACGGATTTTTACCATCACCAGTGATGGTAAATCTCCTGTCACTATTGGTGAAGAACACATTAATGAAAACCACTCCCGGCGCCGGGAGTGGTTTTCGCAGAATCTAACCGGATACGAATCATATCCGTACCCGGCAGCAGAAGCCTTTATTCGAGCTCGGATTATTCGAGATCTGACGGCAGATGCGGAACTGCGTAGAGTTCGCGCATCAGTTCCCAGCGGCGCGCCTTGTCGTCGCCAGCCTCGCGTTCGATATAATCCCGCACCATCTGGAGGCCGACGACATATGTGACGACATAGCTGCGGTACTTCTCACCGAAGCGCAGGTACATATCGGCCCTCGCCTCGGTCATCAGTGAATACTTCTGCAGGAAGGCGCTGGCCTCCTCTCTCGTCCAGTCGCCGTCGAGATACTTGCGTACTGACTCGGTCCTCGCCCCGCGCAGGTTCCTCGTCAGTTTCTCGAACTCCAGGTACTCTTCGGCCCTCGCTGGATCGAGCTGCGCCATCGGGAAGAGCACATCGCGTATGAACGCCACTCGCTCCTCCTCGGTGAATGCGATCCGGACGCCGAAATTCGCCCCTCCCTCATTGAGTGTCGCCTGCGGACAGTAGAGGGGCTGCACGGTGTATTCCATCCAGCCGTTGTCGTTGAGCATGTTCTTCTCGACCAGCACATTCTGGACATGATGTCCGGGGTATCCCTCGTGAACGGCAAGCCCGAGCGGCGAGCTGATGCGCACAGGCAGCTCGACATTGACCTGGATGAGGGAGCGGTAGTCGCCCTTGTACCAGTTGTAGGCTCCCCACGAAACGCCGGTGACGTACTCCTTGTCGAAGCTCTCCCCCTCGGGAAGCGGGATATGCGGGAGTGTCCGGCTTCGCGCCTCTTCGATCGCCCTTGTGAAAACGGCGTCGATGCGATCCTTCGGGATAGCGAACTCGGCCCTGTAAGCCTCGACACGCGAGGAGAGATCGCCATCGCCTGGAACAAGAGCATCGAGACCGGCAAGCGCCTCGTCGAGCGCGGCGATATCGACCGGCTCTGCTACGGCGTCGTAAAGCGCCTTGGATTCCTCGTCGAATGTCATCTTCTTTCCGCCGACAAGCTCGGCACGTGCCTTCATCGAGATGATATGCCTTCGCAGGAACTTCAGGCGGCGCTGTTCCAGGTCACTGATGACACTCACGTCTACCGCATCGAGATCGGCTACCAGGCCGTCCGCCTGCGCCGCAATGTCAGCAGCGGGGATCACGTGATCCTCACCTTCGGGCAGCGGAGCGGGCTTCCATTCCTCAGGGCCGGTGTACGCGTCGACATAGTCGGGATCGTACTGTCCCAGCACGAGGCTGAGCTTTACGTAAGACTCGGCGACACGGTCGACAGCGGCGCGCTGCGCCTGCGGATCCGAACCGCTGCACGATGAGAGTGCCGCACCGGTCATCAGGGCCGCGATGATGAGAAGCCGGATCATAAGATCTCCTTTGGTTTCTATCCAGTGAGTATATTCTTCATATAATATCGAACTGTGCGCGAGGATCCTGCATGTCCTCGCCCCTGCTCCTCTCCTCTATCTGACGAATGAGCCCCTTGAATATGAATCGATGAAATGGATGAAAGAAGTACCAGTACGCGCGGCCGAACAGCGTCGCTGTCATGTATCGAGCAGTCAGCGACAGTTCCCTGCGATCCCCGTGATCGCCGATGTGGAACTCGAGCCACGCCTTTCCCGGCAGCTTCATTTCGGCCCTCAGCAGCAGGCGTTTTGCCGGGATGATGTCCTCGACGCGCCAGAAATCGACAACATCGCCCGCGGCGAGTCCGCTCGCGCTCTTTCTACCCCTGCGCATACCGACACCCATTATGACGCGATCAAACTCTCCCCGGATCCTCCACAGCCAGTTGCCGTGGAACCATCCCTCTCGCCCGCCGATGCTGCATATCGAATCGAAGAGTGCATCTGCCGTCTTCACCGTTTCCATCGAGCTCGATGCGCAGTACATCGGACGGTCGTGGACCTCGACAAGCTTTATCGCCAGCTCGTGAGCCGGAGGATACGCGTCGGACCATCTCGTATGGACGCGGTCCTGTTGCTCGCGGGTCATCGCCCTGACCAGGGCAGTTCTGTATGGCAGCGGATCGAACGGGATGATCCTCCTTATCCAGCTGTCCTCACAGATAACATCGTTCTTCATCCCCTCCATCAGGCTCATCGTGATCGGACCGGGCACCGGCGTCAGCAGGCCGGCGACATATCCAAATACCTTCAGGCTGACAATCGGCATCGCTATAAAGAGACGCCGTCGGTTGAGGACCTGTGAGACCGTTCTCATCATCTCCCTGTACGACATGACATCGTCGCCGCCGATATCGAAGCTGTTTCCCGCGGTCTCCTCCGATTCGAGAGAGCCGACGAGATACTTTACGACATCACGGATGGCGATCGGCTGACAGAGGCTGCGGGCCTCGCGGGGTGTGAAGATCACGGGGAGACGTGCGACAAGGTTGCTGAGTATCTCATACGAAGCGCTGCCCGAACCGATGATGATGGCGGCGCGCAGGATCGTAACGGGCACAGCCCCGTCCTGCAGCCGCTCCGCTACTTCAGTCCTGCTGCGAAGGTGCGTGGAGAGATCGCTCCTTACATCGCCGAGTCCGCCGAGATAAATGATCCTCCTGACCCCGCGTTCCGCCGCGGCCTCAGCGAAATTTTCAGCTGCTTTCGTATCCGCACCGGCAAATTCCTGCGGACCGAGAAGCATCGAATGGATCAGGTAGTAAGCGGTATCGACACCCTCGAGCGCGGCGCTGAGGGTGTCCCTGTCGAGAGCGTCGGCGGTCACGACCTCTACTCCCGGCCAGCGCCGCGAAATCTCGCCGGCGCCGCCTCTCACCATGGCCCTGACCCGGTATCCCCTGAGCATCAGCTCGGACACCAGGCGGCCGCCGATATATCCGGAGGCGCCGGTTACGAGGACCGTCCCGACATCGTCCCGCGGCGAAGTCGGCAGGTCCGCACAGAACGGGGTTTCGCTCTCGGGGTGGCCGATCATCGATTTATCTTTGTCATTATTTTCCATCACGGCCGAATGGTATCATATATCAGGAACTGTGCATGCCATATTCAAACTGGCGGATCACCGGAGCCCTGCGGCAATGCGCATGGACACGGGATTTACCTTTTAAGAATTACCCACCGGAACGGTTCATATCTACCGAATGAATCCTGGCAAGATGGGCGGATCAGTGATATAATACGTAACGGAAGGGGATACCGATAGAACACTGCGATGGGAACATCTCTTAATAAACTGTCCAGAATTATCGCAGCAGCCTGCCTGTCTGTTTTGTGCTGCATTGCTGCGGCCGGAACATGCGCCGCCCAGCCGAGGCTCGGCCTCTACTTCGACCTGAAGCAGCAATACAGGCCCACCGGTATGTTCGCCATATTCGACGCGCAGCTGATCCTCCACGGGACAGACACGTACGTATCAGGCGTCGAATACTCTCTCGAAACACCATACGATCCCGGTCACTCAAATCTTATTATCATTGACTGCGAATACCACGACAATTACTCATTGTCGCTCGGGAATCCGTTCAACGGCGAGGCGATAACATACTGGCCGCCTCTCGACGGAAACGAGGAGTACAACATCCTCTGCACATACTCATTTCTCATGATGTACGGCTGCGACCAGGGACTCGAATACGACTGGCCGATAGTCGTCTCGCCCCATCCTGATTCGGGATTCCTGCGGGGGACGTCGTGGCCCGGACATGAGCTCTTCGACATAATGGGAGAAACGTCGTATCTCTGTCCCAGTCACTGGCCGCCCGAGCTCGACAGCGTGCAGGTCTACTCCCCGCGGAGCGTCCGCGCATGGTTCAACCAGTGCGTCTACAACTGGGAACATTCTTACAACAACGTTTTTACAGCTTATACGACAGCCGAACCTCATGACACTATAGGTGTCCTCCTGGCGACAAAGCACCGGTCAGAGTATGACTATGGCGCAGAATTCTTCGTGTATTTTACAGAACCTCTGCAGGCCGGCGTGGAATATACGCTCGAGGCGTCAGCCTGCTGCGAATGCAACGGATGTGTAACCTCGATAAGACAGTTCGTGTATGACGGAAGTGCTGGCGATCTCCCCGACATCGCCGTCGCATTCTGGAGCAACCATGACCTGTGGATCAGCCAGCCCGATGACTGCAGCAAGATCGAGATCGGCTATATCGTCAGAAACCTCGGCACGACAGCCAGCAACCCGTTCCTCAGCCGGATTACAGTCGGACCTGTATATGGAGAGGAGCCTGTAACGGTATGGTCCGACAGCTGCGGGGGCCTGGCCGTCAACGAGACACTGGAAGGGACTGTCTCGATAATAGTCCCGGCGATAGCTGCCTGGAAAGGAACCCTGCGATTCGAGGCCGATCATGCCGGTTGGATCACCGAAGCGAACGAAGAGGACAACCACAAGGACATAGGCCTGGGCGGCTACCGTCCGGATATAATCCTGATCGAGGATGTGCCCGACGATTACGGGGGCCAGGTCGAGCTCATGTTCAACGGATCCTTTTACGCTATCGCATACCCGATAGAGGATGACATCTACCGTATCCTTCGCCTGAATCGGTCATCGGATGAATGGGAGGAGGTACATTCTCTCGATGCGGTCGGCGACACAATTTATACCTGCACCGTTCCGACGGTTGTAGATTCGTCGGATGCCGCGGAAAGCTATCTGTCGGTATTCATGGTCGAGTACTGGAGATACTCGCACCCGTACTCGTCCTGCCCCGACTCGGGTTATTCGGTCAACGATCTCGGGCCGACCGCCGTTCTCCTGGTCTCAAGCTCGATCGAGACGGCCGGCAGTTCGATGATCTTGAGGTGGGCCGTCACGGAGAGCCCTGACTTCGGGGAATTCTTGATCTCACGGGCCGGGCCCGGCGGAAGATTACGGAAGATCGGATCACTGCCGGTACCTCCGGGAGAATACAGCTTCGAGTTCGAGGATCGGTCGACAGAGCCCGGCGTCGAGTATATCTACAGGGTCGAATATATCGAGGATGACGGAACGCATGTCCTCTTCGAGACTGAGCCGGCAGGGCTCCCCCGCCTCCCCTTCTCCCTGCACCAGAACAGCCCCAACCCCTTCAATCCATCGACGGAGATCGGATTCTCACTGCCCGGACAATCCTTCGTAACTCTCGATATCTTCGATGTCTCGGGAAAGAGGGTGCGGCGGCTGCTCGAGGGAAACCGGCCCGCCGGGAACCACTCCGTCCACTGGGGCGGCCTTGATGATAGCGGCTCAGCCGTCGTTTCGGGCGTCTATTTCTACCACCTCACCGCTGGCAGGAACGCACATTCCCGGAAAATGATACTTCTGCAATAAAATTTCCACCATTCTTCAATTTAATCAAAAATGTAGTTATATTATAAACCAACAACGATATTGTATGTATCATGTCTTACTGCACTGTAATTATTTCTTGACAAAACCTGATTTTTATAGTGTAATCTACCTATACTGTAATTGATACTTGGTTGCAGTATCTCGCTAAATTCAGTTCGATTCAGGTACTTGATCAGGAGGGGATATGATGAAGAGCATCTGCTATCTCTGTCTCGCCGTACTGATCCTTGTCCTGCCCAATACATCCAGTGCAGACACGATCACCGCACCGTCTCGGGCATGACCGACGGAGGGCAGGCCGTCGCGTTCGATGTCATGATCGACTTCAACCAGACCGGCGGTGACTTCGGAGCCGGCACGGCGACCGCCACGGTCGTCATCACGCTGGAAAACGTTTCCGGACTCTACCCGTATCAGGCGCCGCCCCTGGGCAACCCCATGCTGACGGCCTTCTATTTCAACCTGCCTTCGGGCGCGACTGTAGTATACGCCCAGGCAAGCGTCCTGGCAGGCTCCGTGCTGCACAGCCTCGGGACGGACCTGGCCGGCACCTGGTACCCGGCCGGATGCACGGTACTGGGGAGCGACGAGATCCACACGGACTGGTATTTTCTCGGAGCCGGCTCCATGACCGGCGATTACGGGGTATTCTCGTATTCGCTGGAGACCGTCACAGGCTCCCTCGGGGGGATCGCGGACCCGGATGTCTTCTCGTCATGCACGCTGCTTGGCGACCTCTATTCCGACCTGGCTGTCACCGGTCCGGTAGCGTTCACACTCTATCTTGGACAGCTCGGTATGACCCTCGATATGGCCGAGGATTTCCTGACATTATGCTCCGTCGCCCCTGGCGAGCAGCAGTCAGCAGCCATTGCCGGGAAGTTCCAGGGAACCGACGAATACGGCGAGGACAGCGGCATCATCGCCGACATCGGCTACTGCGAACAGGTAGGCACACAGGCCGAAAGCTGGGGCAGGATCAAGTCGATGTACCGATGATCCGCCCGTAAAACGCCCCCACCAGCTTGAAGCAGGAGAGCGCCGCGAAAGGCGCTCTCCTGCTGTCTTATCCATAAAAACACTTTTACGCTGCAGGTGGTCTGTAGTATATTATTCCATCCGCCGGCGGCCGGCCGAATGCCGCAGCGACATCCCTCAACCCCTTGACGGAGAGGATCTATGGAAAAAGTCGTAAAGCTTCTAAAGGACTCAAAGGCTACAAGGTTCTCCGTGCTGTTTTTGATCAGCGTTCTGATGTTCGGAACGTACTGGTTCCAGGACGGTCTCGGCCCCCTGAAGTCTCTGTTCGAGAGCCAGCTGGGATTTACAAGCACCCAGTTCGGACTCCTCATCAGTTCTACTACATGGGCCAACCTTGCCCTGATGATCATCCTCGGAGGAATAGCCCTCGACCGCTGGGGGATCCGCAAGGTAGGCATCATCCTCGCCGTTATCGCGACGATCGGTGCCTATGTCGTCTGGGCAGGCAGCATGGGTAAGTTCGGCACGAGCAAGAACCAGATGCTCTGGTCGATGATCGTCGGACGAATACTCTTCGGAATAGGGCTCGAGACGACGTGCGTGCTTATCAGCCGTACGATCGTCAAATGGTTCAAGGGGAAAGAGCTCGCGTTCGCTATGGGGATGAACATCGTGGTCGGAAGGCTCGGAAGCTTCATGGCCATATCGTTCAGCCTCGATCTCGGCAAAGTGCTCGGCCACAATGTCCTCAGCAACGCGCTGGTCATCTCGGCTTCGATCATCCTCTTCGGCACGCTCCTCTTCATCGCCTACCTCGGCCTCGACAAGAAGCTGGACAAGCAGATGGCCGCCGCGGCAGGTGAGGACGGTGTGAAACCGGGCGACGACGAGTTCAAGTTAAGCGACCTGGTGAAGCTGATCACCGATCATTCGTTCATCTACATCTCGCTTCTCTGCGTCGCATTCTACTCGGCAGTCTTCCCGTTCCTCCAGTACGCGCCGGACCTGCTGGTGAACAAGTTCGGTTTCACATATGTCCTTCCCGACCTGTCGGGGATGTCGTTCTTCCAGAAGATCGGAGCGTACCTCACGAACGGACCGAAGGTGAGCGGGCTTATCCCGCTCGGAACGATCATCTTCACACCGATTTTCGGCCGCCTCGTCGATGCCAAGGGCAAGGCCGCCTCGCTGATGATCCTCGGCTCGATACTTCTGATCTACGCGCACCTGACCCTTTCGGTGATGAACAACGTGATCCTCGGATATTCCGGCCTCTTCGCGCTGGGAGTGGCCTTCTCGCTCGTACCGGCGGCGATGTGGCCCTCGGTCGCAAAGATCGTCGCCGAAAACAGGCTCGGAACGGCGTACGCGACGATGTTCACGATCCAGAACTACGGCCTGTCGCTATTCTACTTCGGGATCGGCAAGGTCCTCGACATGGTCAACCCGACTACTGTCAGCCAGATAGCGGCCGCCCGCGAGAAATTTGAGGCTTTGGAATACACGCCGGAACAGATCTCGGAAGGGATCGACGCGATGCGCACCTCAGGAGAGATCGCGTCATACAATTACACGATCCCGATCCTGATGCTTGTGGTACTGGGCGTGATATCGATCTATCTCGCCATGCTGCTCAAGAAAGCGGACAAGAGGCAGAATTACGGACTGGAGCGGCCCTCCGGTCAGTAGCCTGCAAGCGTATATGAGATAAAGGAAGAGCCCGCCCCGGCAACGGGGCGGCTCTCTTCATTCAAGGAGCGTGAATGTCCCGCCGTTATCTTACGCGGATCGTCGCGGTCAGCGAGAAGCTCCCTCCATCCTCATACAGGCCGGTAAGCGTGAGATCAGTCCTCGGCGGCGCGACTATGGTCCTCACGTCGTCGGCCGCAAACTTCACTACAAGATTTCCCCTGTTGTCCCTCTTTACATAGACCGGCGTTATCGGAATATCTCCGACACCGTAAAGTTCGAGGGTCGTACGGTCCACGTCACGAGCCGGGACCTCGGTATGGATACTCAGTCTCGTTCCCGAGTATTCGAGTACGAACATACCCGGTGAGACCAGCATCGTGTCGTCGTCCTTATACTTGCGTGCCGAAGCCGGGGCGGCGATGAGCAGGCCCAGGACGAGCACTATGATACATTTCCTCAGCATGTTATTGCTTCCTCCATCGGTTTTGAAGTTTTCATTCACTGGCTGCTGATGGGTCACCCATTCAGGGTCTTGTAAAGGCAAGCTCTGTGCCCCCGGGACCCGGAACGTTTCAACATGTTGCGGGATATGGGATTGGGTAAAAGGTGGAAGTATCCGATGCGGGGGGAAGTGTACCTTCAGGTACAACAATGCTGGAGAGACTGCTCCGCCAGGTTCACATGCACCCGGCTAAAGTCAATAATGGTAAGTCGTTACCATTATAGGGAATCCGGCGCGGTGATCCGCTCTTCAGGCGACTGTCCGGACCTGAGAGACGCGGCCGCCTCAATCCTCGACGACCTTGAAGACGTGGTCGTGGGTCCTGACCCTGTCTTTTACCTTGAGCCCGACATCAGAGCCGACCGGGGCCTCCTCGACCGACTTGTGATCGACCTCCATAGAGGTGATCTTCTGCGTGAAGTCGGTAGTGTGCCCCTTGAAGTGCAGGGTGTCGCCCACCCTGATCCCCTCGGCGGTCACCTCGATCGCGACGACGTCGATATGGGCAAAGTAATCCTCTACTCTGCCTATCTCGATCTCCGACATGACAACCTCCTTGCCAGCCGTATAAGTTATGAATCATCCGCAGGTGAAGTCACAGAAATGATAGCACGGATACTCTAGTATTTGAAGTACAACTCCGCGCGCAGGAAGTGGGAGTAGTTGCTCTTTTCGGCGTAGAAGTCGCCGGGCATCAGGGCCTCCCAGAGGAAATGTCCGCTGAGGTACGCGGTCCAGTTCCACTTCAGCTTGAGCGCCGAGAGATTTCCGCGGAAGCTTCCGATGCCGAAGATATCCTTCTCAGGGTCCGGCGGCGGTTCGAAGGCCCACATCCAGTAGAATCTCCAGTCGACCTCGATGCGGGGATGGGTCTTCCAGGCGAGGTTGAGCCAGCCGGAGCCGATATTCTCCCAGTAGGCGACCCCGCGCTCGTTGACGAGAGTGTAGATATAGAGCTCGCTCCACTTCGGCCAGCGTGAGTAGACGGGGTTCCATCCCTCGTAGTCCCCGGTTTCCGGCTTGTCGCCCGAGAGGGCGAAGCCGCCAAGACCGACGTCGAGAGGAAGCATCTCCCTCGGGAGTTCATATGTTCCGTACAGTTCCAGGCCCCAGGCAATTCTTCTCGCATCGCCCCGGTCGCCGATCTGGGATGCCATCTCGAGCCCGAACTCGACCGCGTCCCATGCCCGCCCCGTTGCCCTCGCCCCCACGGTGTGGATGTCGCTGACCGGGAAGACGCGTTCGGGATCCTTCTCGTGCTTGAAGAAATAGTATGCCTCGAGCCTTTTGCCGCCGAATGACTCATCGGTATAGTAAAGGCCGGCGCCTGTCTCGTCCCACTCGATCAGGTACCGGTCCTGGCTGTTGATCACAGGGAGGTACTCATCCTTCTGGGGATTCGAGATGAAATGTACATCGAGCTTGCGCCCTCCCCAGTCCCCCTGCAGAAGCAGTGCGTTGAAATACGCGGTCCTCGATCCATCGAGGGGACCGCCGTCCCAGCAGATGAATCCATCGCCGTAGAAGAGATTCTGCCGGCCGGCCTTGAACCCGTACGGTGTATAGTTGAGCGTCCTGCCCTCCATGTAGAGACTCTCGAATATGACCTCGCCCCAGGTAAAGCCCTCGCCCGACGGACCGCCGTCCGGCTTGAGCCAGTAGCGTGTTTCATTGGTCATCATCGCGTGGCCCTTCCACCACTCGTTCGGGGTATAAGCTCCCCAGAGCTGGGAACGCATCCTGAAGAACTGCCAGTCGTCGAAGTGACCACTGTCGAGGTCGAAGGGATCGGCGATATATACATCCCTCAGCCGGAAACGGAATCCCCAGTCCCAGGGGGAGGCCTCTTCCCCCGGCGGCGCCGCGGACAAAAGGACGGCTGCCGTGTCGGTCTCCGCCTGCGAGAGGCCCGTCACCGGGCTCTCACCTGCATATGCCGCGCTGATCGAAACAGCGACGAGAATGAAGAGGGGCATAAAAAGACGCCGGGACATATCGGTTATTTTCGTGTCTATTTCCTGGCGGGTCATCATGCTCCTTCCGGGCCGTCAGCGTTATTGTAATCTCCTGTACAGCCGGACTATAAATGAAAATCGTTTTTCCCCGCCATATAAATGTATTATTTTAAAATCAGCGGACCGCTGAACGGAACGGATGCGGTTGCCCCGCCCCGTTGATTGCGATCTTCAGCCTCGCTGCCCCCGCCTGTCCCGAGCAACCCTGGCACCGCACCGGAAGGAGCGAGCCGTGAAAAGACATACCCCTGTTCTTTTTCTTCTGACAGTTATGATCGCCGGCATCGCCTTTGTACCGCCGGCCGGATCTGAACCGGCCGCCGCGCGGGAAAAAATGAACGCGCAGATGAGGTTTCAGCGCAACATGCGTGAGTCGCCGATGAAATCCGCCGGTCCACTGCGAGCGATGCTCGGGGCGGCCGGAGGCGACAAGGCAGTCGCGACGGTCAAATTCGATCACGTTCTCAGCGGGACTGAGATCGCCGGCCTCGAGTCGAGCGGCATCGAATTCTACCGCCTCGACGGAGGGATCGCCAGAACAAGGGCGATATACCCGGTCAAGGTGCCCTGGGACGAGATCGACGGGCTCGGTGCCCGCCGCGAGGTCCTCAGGCTCGAGTCGAACTGGAAGCCGGCCGTCTACCCGGCACTCGACGTCAGCGTCCCGGAAATCGGAGCCGACTCGGCATGGACCATCGACGATCCGCTCGGCTTCCCGATCACCGGCAAAGGAATGCGCGTCGCTGATTTCGACACCGGCATAGATGTCTTCCATCCATCATTTTTCTTCGCTGACGGCGACACATTCAACTGGGTCGACAACAACGACAACAACGTCTTTGATCCCGACTACGATTTCGTCGACCTCAACAGAAACGGCAGCTTCGATTTCGGCGAGATCCTCAGGCTGCAGGACGGTCACATCCTCGACTACGCCGGTGTCTGGGGCGGCAGCCCGCCGGCAAACAATGACTACGTATACCAGACTTACTGGGACTGGATATATGCCGACCAGAACTACAGCGGCAGCAGGGAGTTCGGCCCTGCGGGGGGATTCACCGAGAGTACGCCCGGGTTCGGGGAACCGATATTCGTCGCGCTTGACGACGACGGTGACGGAGTGCTCGACGTCGGAGAAAAACTCGTACAACTCGGAACCTCGAAGATATACGCGACGATGAACGCCGATTCGATCGAGAGAGTGCGCGGCACCGACCTGATGCTCTCCGACGATGACATCAACGGTCACGGCACGGCAGTGATGGGGATCGTCGCCGGCGGAACGCGCGGACGACACAGGTTCTGCGGCATCGCCCCCGACGCGGAGCTGCTCGCCGGCTATTACTTCTCCGGTGTGCCGATATCCTACCTCGTGCCGTGGGCGCGGTCGCGGGGTGCGGACGTGATGCTCTACGAGTTCGGCGGATTCGTCTGGGAGTTCCTCGACGGCTCGACACTCGACGAGGAGATCATCTCGATCGAGAACGAGACGATCATACAGATAACCCCCTCGGGCAATCTCGGCCGGGGCAGAAAGCACGCGATCACCGATGTCCCGTCAGGCGGCAGCCGGACGCTGATCATCAACGTCCCGACCTACGGGGGGAGCAGTATCCAGTTCGTCTACGGATCAACGTTGTGGCTCGGGGAACTTTCCGACCTGACGTTCAGGCTTCGCACACCGCTCGGGACCGAGGAGGAGCTGACCGGCGGATGGCAGCTGATCGACAACTACTACATCTGGACCGACATGTCGACGAGCGTCCGCGGTACTAACAGGATGGACCTCTACATCGACCACAACACCAACCTCGACGCCATGGGAGTGTGGGAGCTTACTGTACAGAATAATATCCTTGCAGGTGAAACTATCGAGATAATCAGCAACGTCGCAGACCACCTCTCATCATGGGCCGGCGGCGCCGAGTTCACCAACTACTACACCGACGAGCGCAACGTCACCTGGCCTGCTACATGCGACAGCGCCTTCTGCAACGGATCGTACTCGACCCGCGGATTCGAGGGATACAGCGGTGTCGGCGGAGGCTCGATCCCGGTCGGCGAGATCAGCGCATTCAGCGGTCGCGGCGCCAGGATAGACGGGAAGCACCTGCTCGACATCGTTTCGCCGGGCAACTACGACGTCTATTCGACACTGTCTCACACTACGAGCAACGGTTACCCGAACGGCTCGTACAGGCAGTTCAGCGGAACGAGCGCGGCGGGCCCGCATGTCGCAGCGGCGGCGGCGCTCGTGCAGCAGGCATGGCCGACTGCCACGATGCCGGAGATAGAGCTGCTGCTTGCATCGCATGCTCTGGAGGACGGGTTCACCGGCCCGGTCTACAACGATACGTGGGGATACGGGAAGCTCCGCATACTCGGCGCCATCGGCGTTGCTTCCGGGGTCGAGGAGATGGCTGACGGCAGGCTCGCGCCGGCCCTGCTGCTCGACCAGAACTACCCGAACCCCTTCAACCCCGTGACGTGGATCCCCTTCTACCTTCCGGGAAGCGGGCACACAACGGTCAGGATATACGACGTCAGGGGAGCGCAGGTCAGGACGCTGCGTGAAAAATGGATGAGCGAAGGCGCTCACAGCGTGACGTGGGACGGCAGGGACGGATCAGGTCACAACGCCGTATCGGGCGTATACTTCTGTGTTCTCGAGCAGGACGGCGAAAAACAGACCCGGAAAATGGTGCTCCTGCGATAGCGCGCAGGGCATATGATATTGATATTACTGCGCTTATGGTTTTTGCACAGGAGATAGGTATTATCGCTCAAATCGGAGAGTCGAGGTTTATTATATTGAGCGCCTGTTGGACCGGTAATATAATTCAGTTGTAACGGAAATCCTGAGAGGTGAAGGTTGGGACCTTCCGGGTAACCTCAAAGGATAGGGGAGGCGTGAGCAGGACTCGCCTCCCCGCTTTAAATAAAAAAGGAACGGAGACGCAGCGAGAGCCAGCGCCCGTTCCCTCCTGCTGACAGTCGCAGCGACCGTCATGCATACTTTTCCTGAGCGCTCCGATATGTTATAATGGCCTTTATGAAGCATCATCTGCGCAGCACTCTTACTGTCGTATTCGCGGTCGTTCTGTTCGGAGCCGCATCGGCGCACTCCGATGTGACCGTGACTTACCGGTTCGACGTTCCGGTGGTCGAGAGCGTCGACGGCGGATTCTCGCGAATAGTATTTCCCGCGACCATGCAGGCGGGCAAGGCGGGCGAGCCGAGCTTCCCGTTCAGGGGAGCGGCCGTGCTTCTGCCGCCCGGCGAGGAAGCGGTTTCGATCCTCGTCGAGAGACGCGGCTGGAAGGTCATATCGCAGGCAGTGAGACTCTTCCCGCGGCAGGACCCCATGCCGGGGATCGACCGCCCGGAGAAGCGCTTCCTCTACAGAGCTGACATCTACGCACGGGACAGCTGGATCTATCCTCCCGCTGCGCGGTTCAGGACGAGATACCTGCGGGGACACGCGATCGCTACAGGCAGCTTCTCTCCCGTCGGGCACAACCCGGCCACCGGAGAGGCGGGCTACTGGTCCGAGATCGAGATCACGATCGAGACCGGTCCATCTGCCGGACCGGCCGCATCATCCAGACTTCTGCGCCGTGACGCGGCGACGATCGAGAGGCTCGCCTCCCTCATCGACAATCCCACCGCGCTGCCCGCTGCCGGTCAGTCTCCCGCAACCGGTGAGGGATACGAATATCTCATCATAACGCGCGAGTATTACGAGGAAGACCTCGAGGTGTTGAGGGATTTCTACAACAGGCGTGGCCTGCGAACGGCGATCATGACTGTCGAGAACATCGACCTCGAATACGCGGGGCTCGACCTCGCCGACGAGATACGCATGGCCATCATCGACGCCTACATAGGCGAGGGCGTCATTTATGTTCTTCTCGCCGGCGACAGTGACAACGGCCCGTACGACCTGCCGCACCGCGGACTCTACTGCGCCGTACAGTCATCTGTCCTGTATGAGGACGAAGGGATCCCCGCAGATCACTACTATGCGGGCCTCGACGGCGACTGGAACGCTGACGGCGACACGCTCTGGGGCGAACCCGGCGAGGAGGACTTCTACGCCGAGGTCGCCGTGGGCAGGATCACGTTCGACGACAAGGCCGAGGCTGCGGCGATAATAAACAAGATCACGATGTATCAGGAATCCCCCGTAGTGTCTCAGTGCGACGATGCGCTTATGCTCGGTGAGCACCTCTACAGCGATCCGCTGACATACGGCGGCGACGAGATGGACCAGCTGATAGGGACCTGGGACATCCATGGATTTGCCACAACCGGCATCCCGGCCGCGTTTGACATAATAAAGCTCTACGACCGCGATATCACTTACGACGAACTGGACATCCGGGACGTCTTCAACGCCGGAACCCATCTCGTCAGCCATGCGGGTCATTCGAACTACAGCTACGTGATGAAGATGACTGTCGGCGATATCACGGCCGCCAACTTCACGAATGACGGGATCACGGCTAACTTCCCCGTCATCAACTCGTACGGCTGCAACGCCGGCGGGTTCGACCTCAACGACTGCATAGCCGAGGAGATGGTCGCCCTGGCGACTTGCGCATCGGCATATATCGGCAACTCACGATACGGGTGGTTCCACGAGGGAACGACCAACGGCCCCTCCCATCACTTCCAGCGCGAGTTCCTTGACGCGATATTCACCGAGGGGATCACGACCCTCGGCGAGGCGAACATACGCTCGAAAGATGAGACGGTGCCGTTCATCGATCTTCCCGGCGAATACGAGCCCGGCGCGCACCGCTGGTGCTTCTATGTGCTCAACGTGCTCGGCGATCCGGCCATGGACGTATGGACCGGGCAGCCGACTCCGGTCGCCGCGTCTCACGAGCCAGGCGTCGACCGGGATGCCTTCGGCTTCACAGTCGAGACCGACGCGCCCGGCTCTGTCGGCTCCCTCTACGAAGACGGTATCTGCTTCGGTACCGGGACCGCCCTGCCCGACGGTATCATGACGATCCTGCTGGCAGATACGATCCCGGGGGTGATCGATTCGCTCGACCTCACCGTCACGGGTCACGACAGGCTCGCGTACACCTCCCGTATAGCCGTCACCGACTTCACCGGCACTGAGGACCATGCTCCGCGCTTCGTACTCTTCCAGAACTCTCCCAATCCCTTCAACCCGTCGACATCGATCCGCTTTACGCTCGGCTCGGCGGGGCCTGTCGATCTGCGCGCCTACGACATCGCCGGCCGGGAGGTCGCGGTGATCGCCTCCGGCACGATGGATGCCGGCGCTCACGAGATCAGGTGGAACGCATCGGACCTCGCGAGCGGCGTCTACTTCTACGTGCTGCGTGCCGGGGGGAAAATGGTCAGCAGGAAGGCCGTTCTGCTCAGATAACCGGTTTCAGTGACTGGATCCCGCAATTTTCTGTAATACTATACGATTATGGGTTCCTGCCGAAAGGCTCGTTCGAGGAGTTCGTCAAATCGTAAGGAGAATATGAATACCGAAGACAGATCCCGCGGATGCCTGCTGGGCCTCGCCGCCGGCGACGCCGTCGGGACAACTGTCGAGTTCAAGAGCCCGGGGACCTTCCCTCCCGTCACAGATATGACCGGCGGCGGTCCCTTCGACCTCGAGCCGGGACAGTGGACCGATGACACCTCGATGGCCCTCTGTCTCGCTGTGAGCCTCGTCGAGTGCGGGGAATTCGATGCACGCGACCAGATGGACCGCTACCTCGACTGGATGCGAAACGGGTACATGAGCAGCACCGGTACCTGCTTCGACACAGGCGCGACAACAGCGGGCGCTCTGCGACACTACGCCGATACCGGAGATCCGTTCAGCGGTCCGGCCGATCCGATGACGGCGGGAAACGGCAGTATCATGCGGCTCGCCCCCGTCCCGATCTACTTCTTCCCCGGCCTCGAGGAGACGATCCGGCGCAGCGAGGAAAGTTCGCGCACCACTCACGGCGCGCCGCAGTGCCTCTCGGCGTGCCGTCTCTTCGGCGAGATCCTGCACAGAGCGCTGTCAGGCATGACAATCGATGAGATCCTCTTTATGCCATTCTCCGGTGAATTCAGGAATGACAGGCTGGCGTCGATAGCATCGGGGGATTATCGTGATAAACCGGTTCAGTCGATAAAAGGCACCGGCTACGTGATCGACAGCCTCGAAGCGGCGCTCTGGTGTTTTTTCAATACTGCGAGCTTTGAAGGTGCTATACTGGCAGCTGCGAACCTCGGCGACGACGCCGACACGACGGCGGCGGTCTGCGGACAGGTAGCCGGCGCTCACTACGGAATGCGGGGGATCCCGCAGGGCTGGCTCGATAAACTGGCAATGCGCGGCGAGATCGTATCGCTCGCTGACAGATTGATGAAAAATGAGATTTAAAACATGCGTCCTCGCGGCGCTTCTTCTTTCAGTAGTATCGACTTCCCTCCCCGCGGCTGAATATTCTTTCCCTGTCAGGTGGAACGCACGCGGCTGGATACTCGAGTTCTTCCCCCACAACGAGCAGTTCTTTTTCGACGGCGGGATCGTCGCGACTGTCGACGTCCTTACCGCCGACGGGGAGAAGCTCGACTGGAGCATATACGTCGGAGCGGGGCTCTATGTCGGGATGGGATACCAGGAGGACGGCGCCGTAGTGTTCGACCCGTACGACACTCACTATTCGTTCGTCGGGGGGACGAGGTTCGAGTGGGCGGAGAGGATGGCGAACCTCGAATTACTCCACGACTGCTTCCACGACATCGACCGCGCGGACGACACGAGCGAGATATGGAACGTCGCCAAACTCGACTTCTATTCACGCGACTGGTACCCGCGCTACCGCCGGGAGGCATGGCCGGCGCGGGAAGGCTCCGGATTCATGCTCGACACAGCGTGGCTCGCCACATTCTGGTACTTTCCGCGATGGAAGATCCACGACTACGTCCAGCACGGGCACAGCTTCTCGGTGGCCCTCGGGGGCGGGCTCAAGATAGCCTTCGCTCACAGGAAGGCGCTGGCATTCGAATTGAGGCCGAACATCCTCTACTTCCTCGACCATGGCGGTGAGTGGACGTGGAAGAACGACCTCCTCCTCTATCTCTCGTGGTACGGCAGCGGCGGAACGATATGCCTCTTCACGGGGCCCCGCTGGGACAACCAGCACATCAAACCGGCAGGCGACCGCTGGCTGCTCGGCCTCGATTTCTATCTCTGATAAAAGAAAACGCGGCCGCATCGATGACACTACCCGTCATGCGGGGACCTCCCTCTCGAGCGCCCGTACCGAGATGTGATAGAAGGCCAGATATCCGGCGTAATAATACCAGTCTTTCTTCATTATACCGAACATGACGTTTCTCCTAGTCGAAGAGTCTCTCTTCCTTGAGCCTGAGCGCCCGGCGGAATGCCAGGTGATAGACACCAAGGGACGCCGGGATCAGCAGGATAAATATCCAGACGGGTTTCCCTGCCACTATCATCTCTGGCCACTCGAATATATTCCCGATTCCGCTCGTCCTTACCGCGATCAGCCCGAGTAAGTTGAAGAAGACCCCGGCGAAGACGAGGAACATCATCAGCATCCTGACGTCGTACCTGTACATCAGCAGGAAGACTGTGCCGGCAAGCATGATCACGATCGAGGCGTTGAGAAGTATGATCTTGACGCAGTCGGCCAGAACGGACGGGGTGCTCTCGAAGAACTGGAAGAATACGATATTGAAGACGACCACCACTCCGACCGATATAATCGGGAGCGCCATCTTCGCCCTGATGACAGTTTCGAGTTTCAGCGGCAGGGTCCTGAGGAACGGGTATCCCCTGTGCTTCTCCTCGAGCGCCTCCGCGCTCAGGGCGGGAATGACTACGATGAAGAACATGAAGAAAGAGTTGATCACCGCTATCGGCGTCCGGAGCCTGTCCATCGCGCTGTACCACATGACCACCGACATGATAAGCAGGAATATGCCGTACATGAGATAGAACCCGGCGTTCTTCTTCAGGATCCCGATCATGACCGCCCGCCTTTCACGAACGCTATCAGAACATCGTCGAGGCTGACGTTCTCGACCTTGACGTCGCCAGCGCTCACCGCCGCGGATAAGCTGTCCTCGAGTTCACGATATCTGTTTGTGACACCGGTGCTGCCGAAGGCATGAGCGTCGACGCACCGAAGTCCCGTCACGATCTCGCCGTCGATCGCCCCCGGCTTGAAATGCAGCCTCTTCCAGTCGGAAAGTATCTCGTCCTTCTCGGCATGTACTGCTATCTTCCCATCGACTATGAAGGCGACGTGGTCGGCTATCCGCACGATGTCGTCCGTGATATGCGACGATATGAAGACCGATCCGTCCTGGTCGTCGCGGAACGCAAGAAGACGGTCGAGCATCTCGCGCCTGATGACCGGGTCGAGTCCGGCGGTCGGTTCGTCGAGTATCATCAGCTCCGGATGGTGTGAGAATGCGACTGCGAAGGAGAGCTTCACCTTCATCCCTTTAGAGAGCTTGCCTACCTTTTGCGACGGGTCGAGATTGAACTCCCTGAGCAGGGAATCGAACATCTCCTGGTCCCATTTCTCGAAGTACTGAGAGACAAATCTCCCCGTCCAGGAGACCTTCTTGTTCTGGTAGTAGAACTGCTCCTCTCCTACATAGCCGATACGGTTCTTTATCTTCTTCTCGTGGGTGTCGAGTCCCATGCCGAACATCCGTACCGAACCTCCGTCGGGCCTGATCATCTTCATCAGTATTCGGATCGTCGTCGTCTTGCCCGAACCGTTCGGCCCGATCAGGCCGAGGATCGTTCCCTTCGGGATCTCGAACGACACGCCATCGAGCGTGAACGTCCGGTAGTTTTTGGTCAAGCCTGCGACCTCCAGCACCTTATCCATTGTCGTCCTCCTGCAATCTCTTGAGTATCTTTGCCAGTTCCGCCGCCGAAATCCCGTACCCTGCGGCCATCTTCAGAATACGCCCGAGCTCACCGGCTATCTCCTCGATCTTGTCGTTTCTGAGTCTGCTGAAATCGACTTCAGCGACAAAACTGCCCAGGCCGGCGCGGGTGATAATATATCCCTTCTGCTCGAGGTCGCGGTACGAGCGCTTGATCGTGATCGGGCTGATCCGCAGCTCCTTTGACATCTCCCTGATCGATGGGAGCTTCTCCCCCGCCTTCAGGGTCTCCCGGGCGATCGCATCCTTGACCTGGTCGGTCACCTGCTTGTGCATCGGGTCGGGATTCGATTGTGAGATCACTATAAACAAGGCTCGCTTCCTTTCAATTGTGCATATCGTACATACACAGTATATAGAGTATATACACACCTGTCAAGGGAGGAGTTTCAAAAAAAGTCTGTTTCAGGCCGAGGTCGGAATCATTTTGTATGGACAGCGCTTCCCTTCCTGCTGTAAAAAGGAACGTGTCCGCATGAAACCCTCACTATGCCGGCACAGGATCGTTATCGATCTAACCCATTGAAGTTGAATTCGTTGCCGACTGCCCCGAATACAGGCGGCCGGGCCGGATTCTTATTTCAGGACCGGGAGGCTGAGACGATGAAAGAGATCATGAAAAAGGTGCAGGAAGACCGCGTTATGTTCATCGAGCTCGAGTTCACCGACATATTCGGGGTGCTGAAGTCGATAGAGGTCCCGGTCGGTATGCTCGAAGAAGCCATCGAACGGGGCGTCTGGTTCGACGGCTCCTCGATCCGCGGGTTCGCCAGGATCATGGAGAGCGATATGTACCTTATCCCCGATCCCGCGACCTATTCCATCCTTCCCGTCGACGGCGAGAGCAAGAAGACGGCGAGGTTCATGTGCGACGTCTACACTCCCGACGGCAACCTCTTCGACGGTGACCCGCGCGCAGTACTGAAAAAAGTCATCGCCGAGGCCGCGGAGATGGGCTACGAGTTCTTCGTCGGCCCCGAGGTCGAGTTCTATCTCTTCAAGAGGCACGAGGACGGCTCCTTCCATACCCCCGAGTTCGACACCGGATCGTACTTCGACAGCTCGGCGAAGGATATCGGCAGCGATATCCGCAAGGAGATCATGGTCGCGCTGAAGGGTTTCGGGATAGATTCGGAGCGAGCCCATCACGAGGTCGGCGTCGGACAGCACGAGGTCGGCTTCCGCTACAGCGGCGCGCTCACGACGGCCGACAATGTAATAGTGCTCAAGAAGATCATCAAGTCGATCGCCCACAGGTACGGGCTGATCGCCTCGTTCATGCCCAAACCCCTCTTCGGGAAGGCGGGCAGCGGGATGCACACCCACGCGAGCCTCTTCTCGATCGAAGGCAAGCCGGTCTTCTTCGACGGGGATGACCCGCACCGCCTCTCTGCCGTCGCGAAGCAGTTCATAGCCGGACTGCTCGCTCATATCAAGGAGATCTGCGCGATCACCAACCCGACGGTCAACTCTTACAAGCGTCTCGTCTCGGGATACGAAGCGCCTGTCTATATATGCTGGGGGAGTAAAAACCGCTCATCACTGGTCAGGATCCCGCAGTCGGGCAAGGGCCGCGAGGCTTCGGTGCGGGCAGAACTGCGCTGCCCCGATCCGGCCGCATCACCCTACCTGCTCTTCGCCGCCATCCTCAAAACAGGGCTGGAAGGCATCAGGAAGGGGTACGAGCTGATGCCGGAGATCGAGGACAGTGTCTACTCCCTTCCACCTGCCGAACTCGTGAGTCATGGTATCGACCTGCTGCCGCAGTCACTCGATGAGGCCGTCTCGCTCTTCAGGGAAAGCGCCCTGATGAAGGAGCTTCTCGGCGAGGACCTGCAGCGAAAATATGCCGAGACGAAGGCTCTCGAGGCTGAGGAGTACAAGATAGCCGTCACAGACTGGGAGATAGAGCGGTATATCGACAAGTGCTGATTCTCCTATTACCTGAGCCTGCGCGGGCACAAAACCTGCTCGAGCCGCTGTTAAAAATTGACATTTTTTCGGGGCCGGGGCGTTTTTCCTGAAACTAACCCCCGGCCCCGGTCGTTATAGATATATGATCAAGCCCCTGATATCGGACCGCAATCCATGGCGGGCGCTGTCAACAGCAGCGCTCGCTTTCGTATTTATCGCCATATCGTTCGTCGCGGCGGCCGCTCCGCCCGGCACGAGCCTCAGCTTCCCGACGAAGCAGGAGTACGACGACGCGCTGAAGACAGCCACGGCCCAGCTGCAGACATGCGTCGCCAGCAGGAGGGTCAATGGCGGGGTCGAGATAGACGGCATACTCGACGAACCGGACTGGAAGCTGTCGCCCGTATCGACCGGATTCATACAGCGCGAACCGCACGACGGCAAACCGTCGGCGGAGAAGACCTACTTCAGGGTCCTCTACGATGACGAATACATATACATAGGCATAACGGCCCTGGACTCCCAGCCCGACAAGATCGTCGGGCGCCTGACGAGGCGCGACAACTACATCCCCTCCGACTGGCTCGGAGTGGCGTTCGACAGCTATGACGACAAGCGGACCGCGTTCGACTTCCAGGTAAATCCGGCGGGGGTCAAGAGGGATCGCTTCTGGTTCGACGACAACGATCACGACGAGAACTGGAACGCCGTCTGGCACGTCGGAACGAATGTCGACGAGAAAGGATGGACGGCCGAGTTCCGGATCCCGTTCAACCAGCTGCGCTACTCGGGGAACGGCCATACGAAATCCTGGGGCCTGCAGGTATACAGGGAGATAAGCCGCCTCAACGAGTCCTCTTTCTGGAACCGCTGCCCCCGCGAATCGAGCCAGATCGTCTCCGTTTTCGGCCGGCTCGAGGGTATGGAGGACCTCCCCGTCACGAGGAACCTCGAGTTCCTCCCCTACATGGTCGGATCGCTCGAATCGTACGGCGATCCGGGAGACGACCCATATCTGCAGAATACGATCAGGGACGGCCGTATCGGCGGCGACCTGATGTACGGGATCACAAGCGACATCACCCTCAACCTCACGCTCAATCCCGATTTCGGCCAGGTAGAACAGGATCCATCGGAGTTCAATCTCACCGCCTACGAGACATATTTTCACGAGAGAAGACCGTTCTTCGTGGAGGGGGCGAATATCTTCTCCTCATCGTTAAGCCTCGGCGACATGGACAGGGAGAGGCTCTTCTATTCAAGACGTATCGGGCGGCGTCCCCACGCCTACGCCCTTGACTCGCAGAGGTTCCCCGAGAATACCGACGACTACTGGGTCGACGGCCCCGAGTTCACCACTATAATCGCAGCTGCGAAGGTGACCGGCAAGACTGCGGGCGGATGGTCGATCGGGATACTCGACGCGCTGACCGACAAGGAAGAGGCGGTCGTGAGGGATCCGCAGGGAAAAGAGTACGGGATCGCGGTCGAGCCGATGACGAATTTCGCCGTCGTGAGCCTCCAGAAGGATTTCAACGATGGCCGAACCAATATCGGCGGCATCGGAACGGGCGTCCACAGAAAGCTGCCCTCTGCCGACTTCAACTTCCTCGTGGACCAGGCGTACAGCGGGGGCATGCGTTTCAACCACCGCTTCACCAACGAGGATTACCAGGTCATAGGAAAGGTCTACGGCAGTTATATCAGCGGCAGCGAAGAGGCGATCCTCGAGGCACAGAGATCGCCTATAAGATATTTCCAGCGGCCCGACGCTGAGCATCTCGGCATCGACTCGACCCTGACGAGCCTGGCCGGCTGGACATCGACCCTCTGGGGCGGCAAATTCGGCGGGCAGCCGTGGCGCTGGGGAGCCGGCGTGCATGTGCGCAGCCCCGGCTTCGAGATCAACGATATCGGGTTCTCTCACGACGCCGATGAATTCTTCCCCGTCGTATGGGTGGGCTACAGGAAATTCGAGGAACAGTGGATCTTCAGGGAGTACAGCATCAACTCGAATATATGGAACGGAACGAACTTCGGCTGGGAGAACCTCGGTCGCGTGGGCGGCAATATAAACGGATGGTTCCAGTTCAAGAACTACTGGTCGATCAACGGCGGTATCAACCGGAACATGTCGAGGCAGGACAACCGCCTCCTGCGGGGAGGCCACTCGGTGCTCGTGCCGGGCAGGACACAATCCTGGTACGGCTTCAGCACCGACCACCGTAAGTTCCTCGTCTTCAGGTACTTCGGCAGCTACGGCGTCGATGACGAGGGATTTGCCTCCCGGGGCTTCGAGCCGGGGGTCACCATCCGCCCGTCGAGCAGGTTCGACATCACGATCAGCCCCGAATATTACATCGGAGAGAACGACCGGCAGTACGTCGACGAGATCAACGGGGACTACATCGTCGCCAATCTCAGGCGCGAGACGCTCTTTATGACGACCCGGTTCAACTTCACGATCACTCCGAACATGACGATGCAGTTCTACGGGATGCCATACGTAACGGCGGGTAAATACACGGACTACCGCGAGGTCGTCGCCCCCCACGCTGGAAACTACGACGACCGTTTCGCGCCTTACGACTACAGCGACAACCTCGACTTCAACTTCAAGGAATTCAACTCCAACCTCGTCTTCCGATGGGAGTACAGCCCCGGATCTACTCTCTTTCTCGTATGGTCGAGGGGCGCCTCCGATTTCGAGGAGGAATACGGGAGCTTCAACGCGGGACGCGATATGAAAAATCTCTTCTCCGCTCCTGGAGACAACACCTTTCTCATCAAGATCAACAAGTGGTTCAGCCTGTGACCTGATTTTTTTAAACCTGCCTGGGTACTCCTGACGGCCTCCGGGCAGCGCTTTACGCCGATCCCGGGGGCCGGCCCGTTTGACAAGACTGAGCCGGTTGTGCTAACCTTTTTATTGTTAGAACATTAGAAAAGGATTCTCTCTCCTTCTCTTCTTTTCCCTGCGTAACAGTTTCGATTTCTAAATCCGATTTCTATTTTCCGATAAATATAGATACAGGGAAACCAACATGCGTTACATCAAGGCATCGATCGTACCATTATTTCTGTTACTGCTCATCACTGCCGCCCTCCCCGCCTCTGCCTCGGACGATTTCGAGGAGTGGGCGATAAAGAAAAGCAGTGAGCTCGACGGGCGCTGGACCAGGGTTGCTGCCAGAGAAGTGGGCGCGGCCTCCGAGAGCCCGGCCCGCAGAACGATGACAATCTCGCGAAAGTCCACGGCGATGAGAGCGGGCCGGCCGGCTGGGAGGGCCGGAAGGCCTTCGAGCAAGGCTGCCGCCAGCTCCTCCGGAATCGACGGTTCCAGATTCACCAGGCGTGGAGGCCAGGAATTCCTCCGGCAGTCCACAAGGGACAGGAACGGTCCGAGCCGCGGGGTCAGCAAGCTGACCAACCCGGCACAGTTCACCCGGGCCAGCTCCTCGAAGCGCCGCCTCCCGGGCAACAGCGCGGAGAAATACAGGCGGTCGGTCGGGTCCAGAAGGGCCGGAGCGTGGCGCAAGAGCGCCAGGATGGGAACAAGACTCTCGACTTCCGGCAGCCGCACCCGCAGACGGTCCAGCTCGCCCTCCATGATGAGAGGTGCTACCCGGACCCGAAGAAGTGCCAGAAGGTGATTTTGATTGAAAATGAACGCAGATACGGTCCGGCCGGAACCATCCCGGAAGACGGCCGGTACCGCGAGGAGGCGGGGAGCGATCCTCGCCTCCGTTTTTAATCGGTCTGTATATCATGTCGAATACCAGCACTCTGACATCAGCCCGCAGGAGATGACCGTCGGAATACTTTACACGATTTGCGCAGGGGAAATTCACCCATGATTTTTTACTTTTAACATATTGCAATACAATGAATTGCATAATGGGAAGATGTGGCACGGCAATTGCGAATAATACTGGTTAGAATACAGATATTTTCGGGATTATAAAGAATCCCGACACTTACAGAAGGAACAAGAGATGAAAAGAGCATTATTCGTAAGCCTGGCGGTCCTGACAGTCCTCGCCCTTTCGGTTCCTGTCCTGGCCGTACCGAAGCTGCAGACTTACATCGTGGACTCACGGTACTCCTTGTTTCATTCAGGGCGCGATATCGGCACATGGATCTCGAGATCCAGCAACTTCGACCTCAAGGTCGTCGGTTACTGGGGCTCGGAAGTCGGCGCCTTATATGGATTCAGGGGTGATTCATACTACAATGCTCCCGTTTACGACTACATGGACTGCTACCTCGCGATGAGCGTCCCGAGGAATCAGATGGGACAGATCTTCGTTAACGGCGTCGAGATCTCCGCCTTCGACAGATGGGTCAACTCGATCCCCGGAGGCACCAGGCCCAGTCCGTGGATTGCTAATACAGGTCCCACCTCAGGCAGCAGGTTCAGTTTCATCGATATCGGGCGGCTCGACAACAGCCAGCTCAACGCCCCCCATTACGGCTTCGGCCGTATATTTTCTCCAGGCTGGGGCGACGAGATAACCCTTAACGTCGTCGTTCGAGGTTTCACCTGGGCCCACTTTGACGCTATCGGCGTCGACTCAGAGGGCAACACCTATTCGAACTCCCAGTTCCATGACTCGTCCTATTACGCCACCCCCGAGCCTTCCACACTGAGTCTTCTCGGACTCGGCCTTCTCGGGATAGCACCGCTTCTCAGAAGAAAAAAGCGATAGTCAGGGGCACGACCCTTGTTCATGGGCGGGTGCAATCCATCGGGCACCCGCCCTTTTTTTATCCCGTCATACCCGTTCGGCCGTATTTTTCATTCCAGCCCGTCAATTCCCGATCGATGGCATAACTCTTGTTATAATCCTCCTTAAGAAATATAAAGAATCCAACCGGAATTCACAGGAGGAGCTTTCTTGTCGGTGACAGCCCGGAAACAGAGCCGATCGGCCCGGACCAATATCATATTGGCGGTCACCGCGCTCGTGCTGCTGACGGTGCTTTACATGCCCGTCATCTCGGCACTCGTGCGCCAGTGGCTCGACGACTCAAACTACCGGCATGGCCTCCTTATCCCCTTTGTATCGGCGCTGCTGCTCTGGAGAAGGCGTGACTCCCTCCGCAAGTCCGGCGAAGGAGGATCGGAGATATGGGGAATGCTGCTCATGCTGACAGCGGCGGGACTTCTGATCGCAGGAACGGCGGCGGCCGAGATGTTCGCGACCAGGATCTCTCTGCCCCTCATGCTCCTCGGAGCGGTGCTCTTTATCAGGGGACGGGATTTCACGAGGATCTCCGGCCCTCCGCTTCTGTTTCTCCTGCTGATGGTCCCCCTTCCATATATCATCTATTTCAAGATCACCTTTCCAATGCAGATAATGAGCGCGAAATTCAGTGCGGAGGTGCTGACGTTCATGAAAGTCAGCGTGATACGGAAGGGGAACATCCTGATGCTCCCCGGTTACACCCTCGAGGTCATAGCTGCCTGCAGCGGGCTTCGGTCACTCATGACGATGTTCACCCTCAGCGTCGTATTCGCATTTTTCTCAGACATGTCGAAGGGCAGGAAATCTGTCCTCGTCATTCTCGCGGTACCGGCCGCTATCGGGGCAAACACCGTCCGGCTGGTCGTCACTGCACTGGGCGCGCACCTCGTCGGCCCAAGCTTCGCTGACGGCCCCCTGCACGAGGCATCGGGGATCATCGTATTCGCGGCAGGCTTTCTGATGCTTCTCCTTTGCGCGGGAATATTGAGATGGACAGAGTTTCGACAGAAAAAATCATCACGGTAGTGATCATCCTGGCCGTTCTCTGCGCCTACACCTGGTCTCTGAGACTGAGGAACGTGCCGCAGCCGCAGCCGCCTCGACTGGATGCCATACCGCATACATTCGACGGATTCACAGCCAGGGACGGCTACTTGTCCCCCGAATCCCTGAAACTTCTCGGCGCCGACCTGACACTGGCACGGTCATACAGGGGCCCTGCCGGCAATACGATCGACCTGTTCATCGGATATTTCGCCGAGCAGCAGCAGAATACCCAGATCCATTCACCAAAGCACTGTTACCCCGGCGCGGGCTGGAATATAATCTCCTCTGGATCGATCACCCTCGATCTCGGCGGAACGAGATCATCGGCACAGGGCCTGATCATATCCAGCGGCAGCAGCAGACAGATCGTCCTGTATTGGTTCAGCATGCGGGGAAAGACGATCCCGAACGAGTTCGCGTTGAAATGGAACCAGATGACGAGCGCCCTGCTTGCACACCCGCAGTCCGCTTCGTTTATCAGGTTCTCAGCCATAATACCGCCCGGGGGGGACGAAGCGGTCAGGATGGAACTCATTGAATTCATCGAAAATATCTCGCCTCACATCCTGGAAGCGCTTATGCCCGGGGAAACAGGCAACGGGAGCTGATACAGCATGTCGAATAGTATTATCAAGGGCAGTGTCGACGCTGAGGAGCGGCGGGATCTCCTGAAAAGCATTAACTCCGCCTTTCAGGCATTTCAGGTCTCGCTGACCCTGCTGCCCGATCCCAGGATCGCCGCTCCGTACCTGTGCTACTTTCTTTTCCAGATGATCCTTCTCGCCGGCTACCTTACCGGCAACTCCGGACCACTCGCTCATTTCTGGGCCCTGCCCGTAGGAGGCGTTTCTCCCGAATATCTCGGCCACTACCCGACTCACCTTCTTCTGCTCCAGCCGATCCTCGGACGGATCGAGATATTCCTCGAGATCGTATTGAAGTGTATTTTCCACGGTGCGACCGTATACCTCGTCGCCAGGGCGATGCGGCGAGGCAAGCCGTCCCTGCCGCGGTCCTTTTCCGAGGCCGGCCGGCGTTATCCCCGTCTTCTGGTCGTCTCTGTCATATCGTCGCTGGCTGTCTATGCAGCCGTCTTCCTCGGTGTGTACCTCTCGTCCGGAAGGGTCGGCTGGGCCGGATACGCCCTTCTCGGAGGCGGGATCGCCGTGGGCCTCGCGGTACAGTCACTCTTCGTCTACGCCATCCCGCTCATCATGATAGACAACGCATCGGCTACTTCCGCACTGGCCTCGGGAATATCACTCTCGCTGAAGACATATACAAAAACTCTGCTCATCGTCGCATTGCCGTTCATGCTTACCGTCCCCACCATCCTGCTCGACATAAAAGCCGAGATGATCGCGCTTGAGCTGTCTCCCGACTTCATGATTTTCAACCATGTCGCCTCGAGGGTCATGGAACTGGTCTCGACATACTTGATAACTGCCTCGGCGACAGTGATCTTCCTCGCGAGGAAGGTTGACCGGCCCGCCGGCACGAGCCTTGATATCGGCTGAGCGGGATGACGCCGTAAGGAGCAAAGATGAGGATTTCAGGAACAGGCAGTCGGGTCCGGACGAGCCTGATGGTAGCGGCAGCAGTGATGATGGCTGCCGCTGTAATACTCTGCCCCGGATGCGGCAGCAAGGATAAATCCCCGGCATACAGGGCGGAAAAGGATCTTTTTGCCGCGAGAAAGCTCGCCTCGGAACTGGCTTTCCCTGGCGTCAACAGGGATTTCCTCGACAGGACACTGACAGCCTACAGGAAGATAGTCGACGACTACTCCGGTGACATCGGGGACGTCGAGGGCCTTGAGCTCACGGTGGTAACGGCGCAGATGGAACTGTCCGAGCTTCAGTTCAGAGCGGCAATGTTCGAGGACGCGAAAAATGATTTCCTCCGTGCCTTTGAGATCGCTGAAAACGTCCCGGCAGCCAGAGTGAATGCTCTCTGGTCGGCCGCGTTCATCTCCCGTGAAAGCGGCAACGTTGAAGAAGCTCTCACTCTCTTCACGAAATTCCACGAGAATTACCTGACCGGAGAGAAGATCATTGATACTGCCAGGCTCAACCGTCGTTATCTGCTGACGACGGTCCGTATAGCGGAGCTATGCATTGCTACGGCCGATGCAGACTGCGCGCAGAAATGGCTCGGCGAGTCCGAGATGATATTCCGGCACGTCATACGGTCGAACGCGTCGGAAGAAATAAAGAAGGATGCACGGTATAACCTCGTAAGCACCTATCTGCTCGCCGAAGAATGGACAAAGGCAAGAGACACGATCCGGGAGATGAGAAAGATATACGGGGACCAGGCAGACATCCCCGGTCTTCTCTACCTCGAGGCACGGGTCGAACTCGACGGATTCGGAAATATGGATGACGCTGTTTCGATCTTCGACAGGATCGTCTCCGAGCATCCTCGATCGCAGGAAGCACCTACCGCCCTGCTGATGAAGGGCAATATTCTCGGCAGCAGGAAGAAGTACGACGAAGCGGCCGCCGCGTACAACAGGGTCGTCGCGGAGTACGAGAGTAACGGGCCGGAGGCCGTAGAAGCGATCTGGCAGCTCGCCATCCTCGAGGAGCACAGGGGAAACTGGGTCGAGGCATCCCTGCACTACAAGTCTGTATACACCGACTTCCCGACGACAATACAGGGCATGGAGGCCCCGCTCCGGATCGCCGCCCACTACAGGAAAACAGGAGATGCAGACGCGCTCGAAGCGGCCTACGAGAGAGCCGCGGAGCATTACAGACGGATGGCATCTCAACTGTACTCTGAAACGATCAGCATCGTCTCCGAGGAATACTATGTGCGTACATTGATAGAACAGGAACGATGGGAGGAAGCGGCTGGAAGACTGCTTGCGCTTCCCGGCATGTACCCGCAGTACCACAGCTTCAAGGAAAACTGCCTGATGGCGGCGTCGATATACGAAAACGAACTCGGCGACTCTGAACAAGCGGCCGAGATCCTCCTGAGCTGCGCGGCCAGATACCAGGGCACGCCGGTGTCCGTTGAAGCGCAGAGACAGCTTGACAGGATGAGGAAATCGCAATGAACACGCTTACGATAATACTGACCGGCACGGCTTCGGCCCTGCTGCTCCTGCTCGCCGTAATCCACATCGCTTCGGGAAAACGGAACGTACAGAAGTCGTTCTTCATCCTTTCGGCGATCTGCACCGCTGCAGCGGTGACGGCATTGACCTTCGCGCTGGCCTCGAAATCGCCGGATGAAGTAATGCGCCGCCTGCAGATCTACCTTGCCCTTACGGTGTTCGCCCCCGCGCTCATCATCCCGTTCTTTTCCTTCTTTGGACGCGGCAATGAGAGAGAGAGGATGCGAAGCTCTCTGCCCCTGATGATCACCTTCGGCGTACTTCTCGCCGCCGCGGCCGTTCTCGTCCCGGCAGAGCTCATCGTCAGCCGGTTCCAGCTCGTCGAGGGAGGCGGGCTCTGGCGCATCGGAGTAACAAACGCTGGACAGATACTGGCTCTGCTGGCGCTGGCTGCAAACGTTCTGATCCTTCATGCTTTCGAAAACACATACAGGGCGGCCGGCATACCGGCGAAGGTCACGCTCAAGTACCCCCTGCTCGGAGTGATACTGGCCTCGATCATGAACTTCGTAATGATAAGCAGGCTCGTTCTTCTCTCCGAGGTGGATAATTATTTTATCGCCGTCGGGGCGCTGGGTACGATCATCTTCTGCATCACGATGCTCTTTGCCGGCTGGAGATATCCCGTATTCGAGGTAAAGACAATGTCCGACAGGGGGAAGGCTCCATCCATCGTTGCCGTGGCAGTTGCCGGGTTCTACCTCCTCGCCTTCGCCCTTATCACGTGGACGTCGAACCTTATCGGAATGCCGTACGAAAGGCTGGGCTTACTTGTCGCTGCTGTATTTATCATTTTTATTCTCCTCGCAATCCTCATATCGGGCAGGGCGAGACGCCATCTTCGAATATTCATCAATGAAAATTTCAGGCCCGGGCTCTACAACTACAGGCGGGAGTGGCGCCACTACGCGCGTCTGATGACCTCGAGTTCGACAGTCGACGATCTCCTCTCCAATACGATCAGCTTCCTCTGCCAGACGATGATGGCAAAAAAGGGTCTTGTCTATGCCGGGATCGGTGGAGACAAAACGGCCGATTACGGCCTGGGGACGGAAGAGATCTCCTCCGTAGATTCCGGTAAACTGATGGAGCTCTTCAAGGGTTCGCCCCTGATCATCATACCCGGGCGGCGGCGTCACCTGCATTTCGCGGAGGGACGGGCGGAGAGCGAAAACAGCGGTGACGGCATACCAGGGTGGGTCCGGACGATCTCGTTTCTGACCATCGGAGGAGAGGCGAGGGGATTCATCGCTCTCGGGCCGAAGGATCTCGGGAGGCTGTGGTCGGAGGAGGACCGGGAGTTCCTCGCCACAATCACCGACCAGGCAGCGCTCGCGCTCGAGAACCTTCTTATGGAGCAGCGGCATCTCGAATCGAAGCAGCTCGAATCGTTCAACAGATTCGCGTCCTTTGTGATCCACGATCTGAAAAACACCGTCGGCATGCTCTCCTTGACCGCCGAAAACGCCAGGGATAATATCCAGGACAGGGAATTCCAGATCGACGCGATCGACACGATCGAGAGATCCGTACAGAAGATGCGCAAGCTGATAGATTCATTGAATGCGCACAAGGCGCCCGCGGTGATATCGAGAGCGACGACCGATGTCACAGCGGAAGCCGCGGACAGGATCTCCTCGCTCGAGCATCTCTCGTCGAGAAAAGGCATTGAGGTCAGAGTAAGATCAGAAGGAAACATAAAGGCATTCGTCGATCCATCGGCCCTGTCCAGGATCCTGGAGAATCTCGTGCTCAACGCGATCGAAGCCGTCCCCGAGGGAGGGGCCGTCGAGGTCAGGATCGCTCTCCACGATGAAACGCTCACGATCATCGTCAGCGATGATGGGCCGGGATTCGAAAGCGATTACCTTGAGGACGGGCTGTTCAGGCCGTTCAGGAGCACGAAAAAAAACGGACTGGGTGTGGGACTCGTGCTGTGCAAGTCTCTCACGGAGGCACACGGCGGGACTGTTTCGGTCTCCAGCCTCCCCGCCGGCGGGGCCGTGGTGAAGATAGAGATGCCGGCCGGCAGATAACGGCCCGGGAAAGGTATGGTAGGGTTTGGCAAAGGACAGACTTCTCATTATCGACGATGAAGAGACGATCCTGAAGCAGCTCAAGTGGGCCTTCAAGAACGACTACGACATCGTCACCGCCGCATCCGCTGAAGCGGCGATATCAGCTGTCAGGGAACATTCTCCCGCAGTGATGATACTTGACCTCTCTCTCGATGATAACTCCGCGGTATTCGAGGGATTCGAAGTCCTCGAGACGGCGCTGAGCATCGACCCTCAACTCAAGGTCGTCATGATCACCGGACACGACGACGCGGAGAACGCATTGAAGTCGATAGAGACCGGAGCAGTGGATTTCTGCGCCAAGCCGGTCGACATGGAGAAACTCCGGGTGATCCTTCAACGGGCCTTCTATATCAGCTCGCTCGAGGGAGAACTGGCCGGGCTCAGGGAAGGATACGCACAGGGACACGAGTTCGAGGGTATCATCGGCATGTCCGAACCGATGCTGGGTATCTTCGAGGCAGTGCGTCGTATCGCGCCGACCGGCGTTTCGGTCCTGATCACCGGCGAGAGCGGAACGGGCAAGGAACTGATTGCACGGGCAATCCACAGCCAGTCGACGCGCGGACAGGGGCCGTTCATCCCGATCAACTGCGGCGCCATCCCGGAGAACCTTCTCGAGAGTGAGCTGTTCGGCCACGAGAAAGGCAGCTTCACCGGGGCGTACGCGACGAAGACGGGGAAATTCGAGACCGCCGACGGCGGCACCCTGTTCCTGGACGAGATCGGCGAGCTTCCGCAGGCCCTGCAGGTCAAACTGCTCAGGTTCCTCCAGGATCAGGTAATAGAGAGGGTCGGAGGCGAAGCGCCGATCCAGGTCGACGTGCGTGTCATCGCGGCGACAAACAGTGATCTCGAGGAGATGATCGAGGAGAAGAGATTCAGGGAGGACCTGTTCTACAGGATCAACACCGTCAGGGTATCGATGCCTCCCCTGCGTGACAGGGGTGACGATATCCTCCTGCTCGCGACAAGGTTTCTCCACCGCTACAACTCCGAGTTCTCCCGCGGCCTGAAAGGGTACAGCCGGGCCGCACTCGCGGCGATCCATGCCTACCGCTGGCCCGGAAATGTCAGGGAACTCGACAACAGGGTCAAGAGAAGCGTGATCATGGCCGCCTCAACTCTCATACAGCCCTCCGACCTCGACATCCCGTATGACGACGGCAATGGCGGAGATGCAGCGGCGGGAACCGCGTCCCTGGACGTCGCCGGCGAGATGACCCTCAAGGAGGCCCGGGACAGGCTCGAGAAGGGCATGGTCGTGGCAGCTCTCCTGCACACATCAGGAAACGTCTCTGCTTCCGCGGGCGAGCTCGATGTGAGCAGGCCCACACTGCATGATCTGATGAAGAAACACGGCATTGACGCCGGTGATTTCCGTGCCCCGAAAGATAAAAAATGATTGTTTCCGGGGAATTTCCTTTAATATTCATATCATGAAAATAAAAACACCTGCCCGCCTCATACTTTCCGCCGCTGCGGCTGCCGCCCTGCTGGCGGGTATCGGATGCTCTGACAGTTCGACAAGTCCCGGCGATTCCGATACGATAACCGCTGTCTTCAGAGACGGCGCCTCCCCCCTGCCCTCCTATACCGGTACGAGGGACGCTGTGATCAAGAACGGACCCGGGTACGATGCTCAAAGCGACAACTACGGCACCAGGGCCGTCGACACTCTCGGCATCATCGATATCGGCGGCTCGCTGTATGAGCAGAGGATGCTCGTCAAATTCGACCTCACGAGTATTACCGACTGCGGCACGCTTACCAGCGCCGTGCTGACGATCAACGTCACACCGGCCGACACGAACCATACCGTCTGGCTCGACGCGTACGAAGTGACTGTTCCGGCTACATACCCGAAGTCGTGGATCGAGGGCTTCCTCGATGCCGGCGTGACATGGCTCACCGTCGATGGTGATTTCGACTGGACGACCGCGGGAGGCGATCTGCTCGATCTGATGGTTTCGAGAGAGGTCAGGGCCGACACCGTCGTCACGTTCGAACTTGACGCGGCAGTGGTCGAGTCCTGGGTCAAATCGCCATGGAATAATCACGGGGTACTTCTCAGGCCGAGGACCGCCGGGGAAGCGGCATTCCTCTACGCATATATGAGGGAAAGCGCGGCCGTGGCGCTGAGACCCGAACTCTATATCAAATACATCAAAGGCGGCTGAGACGGCTGATGCCTCCGGGGTTCCCGGAGAAGAGGGTTCAATCCTCCGCATCTCCAACATTGCGGATCTTCAGCACTCCCTTGTTCTTCCCTTCTCCCGCATAGAGGGTCATGTGCGGGAACGGGATCTCAATCCCCTTCTCATCGAAAACGTTCTTAAGTCTGCGCCGGTACTCTCTCGCGACGCTCCACTGCTCGCAGGGCCGTGTCTCGATCCTCGCCTTGATATTGACCGAAGATTCGCCGAAGCTGTCGAGCCCGGCCATCTCCATGGGTCCGTAGATACGGGTGCTCCATTCCGGATCACCGGCCATATCCTCAGCGACATCCTTCATCACCTGCATCACCTCATCGACGTTCTCCTTGTAGGCGACGCCGATCTCGATCACGGCCTTCGAGAATTCCTTTGTCATGTTCGTCAGGACCGCTATCTGACCGTTGGGAATCACATGAACACTTCCGGAATAGTCCCGCAGCGTCGTGACCCTCAGGTTGATCGATTCGATGACTCCCGACTTGCCGGATATCTCGACGACATCACCGACATTCATATGGTTCTCGATGAGAATAAAAAAACCGCTGATAACATCCTTGACGAGGCTCTGCGCGCCGAATCCGACGGCCAGCCCGACAACACCGGCGCCGGCGAGCAGAGGCCCGATGTTTATCCCCAGCGACTGCAGGACCATCAGCGCCGCCGCTGTCAGAACCAGGGCTCTCACAGTCTTCTCGACCAGTCCCGTAAGGGTCTCAATCCTCTTGGCCGCTTCTATATCATCCTCGGTCCTCAGAGAGATCCTCGCTTTCGACCGGTTGATGACCATCCTCACGACTCGAATGAGGATAAACGTGATGATGATGACCGCCAGTATCTTAGCCCCGCTTGTTATGAGCCATTTCCATACGAGGTCGAGAAATTCCTCCATCTGCGATTCTCCTTTCAGGCGTTTCCCTGTATTATCTTTATCGGGCCGTCAATCGGTGACGATTTTACAACGGTCAGGCCTGAAATAGAACAGTTATAATAGCGATCAGGTCGGTTACGGCACCTGCGTTGCACATTCTTTTAACCGGCAGCCGCAGGCCGGAAAAGGTCCGGTCCGGGCATTTCCAATAGTATCCCGTAGTTCCCCGCCGGGGAGAATGCTTCCACGCTGAAGTCCCGGAGGTTTCGCATTATGCGCTCGCTTATGATCATATTGACCGCCGCCGCGACGATCTTCCTCGCCTGTTCCGGGTCACCCTCCGAGCCGGTCAAGCCCCAGGAATCCACCCCTCCCTTCGAGCAGTATCCGATGCGCGGAGTGGTCCACTGGAGTGATTTCTTTGAATGGGACGAGGCGACGACAGCCTCGGCGGCGAGAGCGGGACTCCTTATCTTCCCACTTGAGCGATGCTTCTCTCCCGAGGCCGTGGATATCATCGCACGGCTCAGGGAACTCAATCCCGATATTAAAATTCTCGGATATCTGGGGGTTCTGCATGTCGCGGAGCTCTACCCCGACACGGCCTACCTGGAGAGATCTCTCCCCTGGACGCTCGACTACTACAGGCTCGTCGAGGACTACTGGGCCTGGACGACTACCGGCGACACCTTCCATGTCTGGCCGGGACATATAGCCCTGAACCCGATAACCGAATCGGGCGAGGGTAATGAACAACTGCTCACCGGGATAATTGACCTTCTCGAAGAGTACATCGGCGACTGGCCCGATGCTGTCGATGGTGTGCTGCATGACTACTTCATGTACAGGCCCTATATCAGCCCGTATAACGACAATGTCACAGGCGAGCTCGATCTCGATGGAAACGGGATCCTTATAGGCGACGACGAGAATGAGCGGGCCGTCTTTCTCCGCTGGCAGAAAGACTACGCCGCAGCCATGAGATCGAGATTCGGGCGAGGATTCATACAGATCGCGAACGGCAGGGTGCCCCAGGAGGACGCTGAGCTCGCCGGGTACCTCAACGGGATCTTCTACGAGTTCTTTCCCAACCTTGCCTGGGGTGTCACCGACCGCACCGGATTTCAGAAACTTCTGGAAAACCAGGCCGATGGGTGGCTTGCCGAGGCCCATGGGAGGACCTGGTCGATCCTGACCAATAACAGTATCGAGTACAACAACATGTTCTGCATGCTTTCCAGCCTTCTGACAGACTGCTTCTATACCGAACTCATCGACGACTTCACCTTCCGGGGATGGTCGATCGATATAGATGCGGGGCAGGCCCTCTCAGGACTCATGGTCGAAGGAAAGGCCGACAGTATATTGACTTACAGGCGTTCCTTCAGTGAGGGCGAGGCCATGATATCGTTCAATCCATACGGCGGCCGCCGAGAGTGGACATTCATCGAGAATAACTGAGTGGTACGATTTTTGCGTGTTGCGACGAAACAGGCGGACGAATCCGCGCTGTGCGGCTCATCCCGTTACATGGAAGGTGTTGTTGTGTCAGGAAAAAGAGGCGGAAGAAAAAGCGGCAATTCCGCGGTTCTGGACGCGAAGCCTCGAAAGAGAAACAGGCGGACCAACGGCCGTGGCGCACTGCTTACCATCACCAACGGCTGTTTCTCGGGCCTCGAGATCACTCTTAAAAAGCAGAACACGTCCCTCGGCAGGGCAGTGACTTGCGACATCTGTCTCGACCACGCGTTCGTCGCCGACGAGCACGCGATCATCCACAAGTCGAAGGAACGGTACGAGATCGAGGACCTGAACAGCAGGCATGGAACGAGCATCAATGGCGAGGAAATCCACAAGCGTGCGCTGAAACGCGGAGACAGGATCACTATAGGAACGTTCGAACTCAAATTTTCATGCTGATCCCGGCGACCCGGGCCTTCTGAAACCCGTGAACCTCAGGGGACCGCTCCACCCCCCCGACACGTTATCCCGCCGGATATCTCTTTTTTTATTCGGCGACACTGCATTTTCTGATAACATACCCCGCGTGACAGTCAATATACCGCTCACTGACCGGCAGACAGCCGGCGGCCGCTTTCATTGTTTGAAAGGGAGTAGCACATTTGGAACAGGTAAACGAGCAGAAGACAGGAATCGGCTCTTTCCCTAAATCGTTCTGGGTCGCCAATGTTATGGAACTCTTCGAGAGGGGAGCCTACTACGGCCTCAACTCTCTCCTGGCGATCTACCTTACCGGAAGCGTTGCCGACAGGGCCAGGGGATTCGGTTTCGGCGGCCTCGGATTCTCCGAGGACATGGTCGGCCTTCTCCTGGGAGTCGTTTACGCGGTAACCTACGTCATTCCGATCCTCGGAGGCGCCCTGGCCGACAGGTACGGATACAGGAAGATGCTCCTTGTCGCCTTCGCACTCCTGTCCGCGGGATATTTCATGTCTTCGCAGGTGACCACGTACGGGGTGATCTTCTTCACACTCGTCGTCATGGCCATGGGTTCCGGCCTGTTCAAACCGATCATATCCGGCACTATCGCCCGTACGACGAACGATAAAACCTCGGGGATGGGATTCGGGATATATTACTGGATGATCAACCTCGGCGCGCTCATCGCCCCCATCGTAGCCGGTCTCGTCCGCTGGCATTTCGACTGGAGAATGGTCTTTGTCTTCAGCTCGATCTACTGCGCGTTCATGTTCTTCCCGACGATCTTTCTCTACAAGGATCCTCCGAAGCCCAAGAGCACCAAGTCATTCAAGGAAGTGATGTCCGGCGCGTTAATGGTCCTTTCCGACGCTCGCTTCATGCTCCTCATCTTCGTCTACTCGTGCTTCTGGATCCTGTATTTCCAGAACTTCGGTACTGTCCTCTGGTACCTGCGTGATTTTGTCGATCCTACGCCAATCAACAACCTCTTTGCCAGCCTCGGTCTGAATTATAAATTCGGACCCGAACATGTCACGGTGGTCAACGCCGGTACGATCGTGCTCCTGCAGATCGTCGTCAATATGATCGTAAAAAACAGGAAACCGCTGCCTACGATGGTCGCGGGAATCCTCATAGGCTCCATCGGGTTCATCTTCCTCGCCTCGTCTCAGCACGCATGGATCTTTATCCTCGGGATCGCCGTCTTCTCGATCGGTGAGATGACCTGCCACCCGAAGTACTACAGCTTCATCGGGCTTGTCGCGCCGCAGGACAAAAAGGCGGTATACATGGGATACGCCTTCCTCTACGGGGTGATCGGATCGCTTGTCGGTTCCAACGTCGGCGGTGAGATGTACGTAGCTTTTCTCAAACCGCTCGTAGGCCAGATCGGCGTCGAGTCGCAGCTTCGTACCTTCTGGCTTATCTTCGCCGCAATGGGCGTCCTTACGATGTTCCTTCTGATCCTCTACAAAAAGGTTTTCGGAGAGGACACCGAGCAGACGAGGGTAAAGGCAAGAAAGGTAATGATAATCATATACTCTGCGCTGATCCTGCTCTCGATCGCGATGCCTGTCTTTGTCGTATCGACCAAGGGTGCCATCCCGCCTAAGACCTTTATACAATCGGGAATAATGCTCGTGGTCGGCATCGGCGGCCTCTACACCCTGTTCCGCTCAAAGGAACAGATCGAAGGCCAGGTGAGCTGAACTGGAAAGATCCGGTAGAATATCAGCGCCTGGCGCAGTCATCGCATCCCTCGTTTTTATCCTCCTCGCCTCCTGTTCAGGAGGCGAGGACGTTATGATCGATGAGAATATCGAGGGTTTCTATCTCGGGGAGACATTAAAGGGATTTCGAGAGCGGATCGGGACATCGGTCAACTGGACCGAGATCGCCGGCTCCAGGTACGACCAGAGGGGAACGATGCTGGCCGTGACTGGGACTCCCTCCGGGTCGAGGGATATCGAGATGTCCCGCCTGACCTTCTTCGAAGGCCGGTTGATGGAGATCGTCTTCTACTACAAACGCAATACCTACTCGATGCAGGAGACGCTCCGCGACCGGATAGCGGAGAAATACGGCATCGAGCCGACCTCCCCCGATGGATCGATCGAGATGGCCTACAAGACATACTGGTTCAACCTGCCGGAGATGGCGATAACGTTACGCCGGATCACGAAGGACCCGAAGACGGAGCTGTACGTGCAGTACCAGCACAGGGAACTGCTCAACCGGTTTAAGGAAAAGAAGAAGAAATAACCGCCGTACGATGGGTTACCTGATCCTGACGATCTTCTCGCTCTGCTCGACCACACCATCGACCTTGAACATCAGGAAATAGACTCCCGAGGAGACCTGGCGCCCTTTGTCTGTCGTTCCGGGCCAGGTAATGACGAACCTTCCCGGTCCCGCCGCCGGGAGCTTCCATATTTTCATGCACCTCCCGGTCAGATCGTAGATGGCAAGCTCCGCCGCTGTGCGCCGGTCGAGATCGTAGACGATCTCCATCTCGTCGCCAAACGGGTTGGGACTCACAGCTCTCAGTCTTGACCGGTCGGGCACGACGCCGCCGGGACTGGTCCATGTAACCGCGTAAGGCCCGGCCGTATTGTTATCGACGTTGTATTCGGGCACCTCGCCTCTGGTATCGATCATCAGCCATGAGCGCCACATCCCGGCCACCGGGCTGGAGATTTCGAAAGTGACCGACGTAGAGTCGCCGGATGCCAGGGTGTCGACTGTCTCATGGAAATCGCCCTCGTCGCCCGGCAGGGGAGGATCATCGAGATCGCTGTAGAAATCGACGCGGAAGGAACCGGCTCCCGCCGGGCCGGCGTTGCGTACCACTACCGCGGCATGTATCGTCCGGCCGGCATCGGCGGACATCGTATCGAAAATAACCGACGAGAAGAGCAGGTCGGCCGAGTCGCCGCAACGGACGCCGAGAGCTCCCATGATGTCGCCGCAGGAAGGATCGGGAGAGGTCAGCACGGGCGAGTCCGCATCGAGATAGTAGTCTCCGCCCGCAGCGTCGCAGAAGAGTGGATCCTCGGAGATATTGAACGGACCGGTCATATCGGCGGTGGAGCCGCCGTAGTTCCCGCCCTCGTTTCCGTAAACGTCGGAGCAGGTGATATCGATATCACCCGATATGGTAAAGATGCCTTCGGCATTCCTGTTGAACGCGATTATCGAATTGTCTATATGGTTGTTCGGCCCCTGGAAGACCTCGATCCCGGCCCCGTAATATTCCGTCTGATTATCGACGACGGTGCAATACGACATCGTCATCCCGATCGCGCTGTAGACCCCGCCGCCGATGCTGACCGAACTGTTACCCGCGATGAGCGTTCCGGTAACAGTCAGCGTGGCATTTGTCCCGCTGAACAGGCCGCCGCCGCCGTAATCAGCCGTATTGCCGATGACCGCGCAGTCCTCGATTGTCGCGCTGCCCATGACGATGTAGATTCCTCCGCCCGATTCCTCTGCGGCCGTATTTCCCGATATCAGGCATCTCCTCAATACAGGATGTGACGAATTGAACGAAGCGAGTCCTCCCCCTGAATCTGTCACGGTGTTTCCCGTGATCTCGCAATCCTCGATGACCGGGAAGGCGAGCTTGCTGTAGATCCCGCCTCCGTTAGGACTGGCAGAGTTGCCGGAGATCACGCAGCGCCTGATGATCGGAGCCGAGCCTGTCTCCAGGGTCAATCCGCCGCCGTGCCAGCCGCCCATGAAATGGTTTTCGGTCAGGATACAATCCCTGATCAGTGGACTCGATTCCCTGCGGCACAGGATCGCCCCCTTGCCGGCGCCCTTTATAGTGACCCCCTCGAGGACGGTCGATGTGTCCTCGCCGCCGCTGAAATAAAACCCGTAGTATGCGTCGCCGCCAGCTCCGCAGTCCAGCACAGTCTCTCGGGCGCCTTCTTCTGAGGTTATGGTCACGGGGAAGCCCCTCGACAGGATGTCCCTGTTCCCCGGACCGGTGAAGACGCCGGGAGCGAGCATGATCGTATCACCCTCTTCGGCCACTTCGACGGCCTCGGCGATCGTTGCCGCGTCCCCCGTACCCCCGGGATTGACTCGGATCAGAGTCAGGGTGTGGCACCCGACTCCATGCGCCCCTATCAGGGCCACGCACAGGTTCCTGTTGGGCAGGCATGGAGAGCCATCACCGACAGTGTATTCCATATCACAGAAAAGCGGGTCCTCTGATATGTTGCCCTGAATCCCTGTCTGGTCGCCGATCGAGCCCTCGTAGTTCCCTCCCTCGTTTCCGTAGACATCGCAGCATACCAATGAAGGCCGCGAAGAGTATCCCTCCACGAAGATGCCGCTTCCCATACTGAACGCTATGATCGAGGTCGAAATCCTTGCCCTTCCTCCACCCGTGATGTGTATCGCCGAACCTGAATCCGTTCCGTTATCTGAGATCGTGCATCTTTTTATCTCCGGTGAGGAGTTATCGAAATACATGCCGCCGCCCCGTTCTGCGTGGTTGGTCACGACCGTATTCCTTTCGAAGACTGCATCAGAGCGCAGAAGAAACAGTCCTGCTCCGGATTCAGCGAAATTACAGTGTATCGTACAGTTGGAAAACAGAGATCTTGATTCCCTCAGGTAGATTGCGCCGCCTTCCTGCGCCAGATTGCCCGTCATCACGCAGGAGGAGATGACTGCTCGCACACCATCGCAGTAGATCGCGCCTCCCCTGCCGTCTGTGCCTGTCCCTTCCACCCTGCCGCCGCTGAGTGTGAGGCCGTCGATCTCGACGGTCCCGCCAGATCCAAGCGTGTTCCCGGAACGGGCATGCGGTTCATCGGGGAGAATTATCGAAACACACCTTCCCGCTCCCTGTGCATCGACCGTTGTCCTGCTGGCTCCCTCGACACCTGTTATCTTCAGGTTCTTCTGTATCGTGATATCGTGCTCGTAGTATACACCGGGGAAAACAAAGATCTGGTCGCCCGGCTCTGCGAGCGAGACAGCCTCTCCTATCGTTGCCGCGTCGCCCGAACCGTCGGCAAAGACGTGCCACGTACGTGTGCGCTTTGCCCCGGAGACGATTAACGAGACGCGCTGCGAGCCGCCCTCCAGAATCCCCTTGTGGCTTATCCTGACGATATAGGTACCCGGCGCGGGGCTGTCGATCACGATCTGCTCGACATTGTCGCGGATGTTGTCGCCCCTGCCCGCAGCGGCCGAAGGGTTGTCCGGATCGAGTATCCATGGGCTGTGTTCGGTGCCCGGGCCCTCAACGCGAAGATCGACGTCATTGACGAGCAGCGGGGTCCTGTCGTTCAGTGCCGGCGGCGGAATATCGGATGCGGGATCGTTCCATGCGATCGTGACCGTCATCCTGTCGGCGCCCTCTTCCGGCTCATAAAAGAGCTCGATCGGCATCCCGTCGTGCAGGGTTATCTCCGCTATCCTGCCCGACCTGCCGTCCGGATCCGATTCGATATGCTCGAATGCAGCCCACGTATCGAGAAGGCCCCATCCGAATCCATAGTCCGGTCCCGGATACGGTCCCGCCTCCCTAGCGGTATGGATCGCAAGAGCCTTGACAGTCGATGCAAGCATCGAGTCGCCCCGGATCTCCGCGTATCTCGCCTGAAGGAGTGCGAGAGAACCGCAGACGTTGGGGGACGCCATCGACGTGCCGCTGTAGATGCCGTATGAGTCGTCGGATGCGTCGAGCGCCGAGTAGAGCCTGTAACCGTTCCCGCAGATGTCGGGCTTGATCCGCCCGTCGTCTGTCGGCCCCCACGAACTGAAGGTCGTCATCTCGACATCCTCCGGCCCCTCGTAATCCTCGACATCGACGACCGCTCCGATAACGAGCGTGTTCTTCGCTATGCTCATCCCGTCGGGAATGCAGTCGTATCCGAGTTCTCCGCCGTCGTTGTCGCGGACTGCGGTACTCGAGACCCATGCAGCGCTCAATGGGCTCCAGAAATAATGCCTCGTACCCGGATCGACGTGGTCGTTCCTGTCGTTTCCCGCCGATGTGACGGGAAGGTAATATGGATTCCTGTTGGTGACCTCGTCCCAGTCATGGGAGACATCGCTGTAGAATCCGAAGAGATGATCCTCTGTCTCGCTGATCGCGACATCACCATACCAGTAGACCGTGCCCGAGGATGTAACGACCCAGCCCCTCGCGTGACCGTAACTGTGATTGGAGAGTAGAAGTCCGTCGCGAGCCTCGAGTTCCGCCTCGAGGTTGTCGAATGACCATTCGTAAGATATCAGGTTTGCCTCGCAGGCCATTCCCTTTGACAGTGCGTCGACTCCCTCACCGATCATCGTAGCGCCGACGTGTGTCGAATGCGGATGGGTTCCGTATCCGAAGCTGTCCTTCCAGGTCGTCCTTCCTGTCAGCTCCTGGTGGGTCACCCTCGCCGCGCCGCCGTCCCAGAGACCTAGCGTAAAGCCAGGCGCCCCGCCATATATGGACTGGACACTGTCGGTCCTCGTCGAACGGGCGGCCGCCTCATTGAATGTTATGAAATATGTCGGCACCCTGGTCGACAGGGTCTTGAGCTCGAACAGGCCGCCGCCGGGCATCTCGCCCCTTATGGGGAGCCCCATTTCACGGGCTCGCTCGAGTTCCCGTGTCCGGACGCTCATCCCCTCCCGGATCTTCTCGCGGATCATCTGTCTGGTCACGGATACGTCCTGCGCACTGATGCCTGAACAGACCGTGGCTGCCGAAAGGGCCAGCAATACAGATACGAGTCTGATTTTACGGTATATCAAGTATGCTCCGCCGGTCCAGTTACAGACAGCATGCTCACAGGGAATATACCGCACAATCAGAGTGGTTTTCCAGTGGTGATTATGTCGGGTGAAAACTTCAGTTCTTCTCGGCTACCATCACGAGCTGATGGAATCTCCGGTCGCGACAGACGCACTTCATCCCGATATCGCCGAGTCGAGCTGCGAAGCCTTCGACCGTCTCGCCTGCATGCCTGTCATGGCCCTGGCCCTCTTTGCGATGGATCTCCTCGAGTATGTCGAATCCCTTGTCCGTGAAGTCTGATACGATGAGTCTGCCCCCGGGCATCAGGACCCGGGCGATCTCGGGAAGGACCGCTGCGGGATTCTCGAGATGATGGAGAACGTTGATCATAATGACGACCTCGAAGATTCCCTCCTCGAAGGGAAGGTCACCGCCGTCGGCGAGGTGAAACTCGATCCTTTCGGCCACACCGGCATCGACCGAGTGCAGGTAGGCCGACTTCAGCATCTTCTCCGACATATCGATCGTCGTTACGCTCGCGCCGCGCAAGCTCGACTGCCGTAAATCCCCTGCCTGTGCCTATATCCAGGACCCTTCCGGGAAGCGGCTCGGCCTTATCGACAACAAAACCCGTCATGCCTTCCCTGTCGATACCGTGCATGAGGAACTGCCTGTTCCTCATGTCCCTGTATTCCCTGTTTTCTTTCAGCTCGCCCCGCTCCGGGGCGGCGGGTTCCCAGATCATCCTGATCCTCCGGTTGTATTCGATGGTCCGTTATGTTCAGACCTTCTCCAGCCCTTGTTCGAGATCAGCGATTATCTCGGCGACGTCCTCGATACCGACAGAGATCCTGACGAGCCCGTCGGTGATGCCGGCCTGCCTGCGTACCTCGGGCCCCATGCTGGCATGAGTCATCGATGCGGGATGCTGGATCAGCGTCTCGACACCGCCGAGGCTGACGGCAAGCACGCACATCTTCACCGAGTTCATAAGTACTTTACCAGCCTCCACCCCGCCCTTGAGCTCGAAGCTGATCAGGCCTCCGGGACCATCCGACTGTTTCGCGTGAACATCATGGCCGGGATCAGATTCGAGCCCGGGATACATCACCCTCTCCACCTTCGGATGGGCGTCGAGGAAGGCTGCGACCTTCGGCCCGCTCTCCCCGTGGCGCTGCATGCGAATGGCCAGAGTCTTGATTCCCCTGGCCACGAGAAAGGAGTTGAACGGATCTATCGTGCCGCCGATGGCGTTCGACATTCGACGCATGTGCCTGTAGGCTTCTTCATCTTTCACTACTACCATGCCGGCCACTACATCGGCGTGCCCGTTGAGGAACTTCGTCATCGAATGTATCACTATGTCGGCGCCGTGCTCGAACGGTCTCTGCAGGATGGGGCTCATGAAGGTGTTGTCGACCGTCATCTTCGCGCCGCCGTCATGGGCGATCTTGGCCGCGCCGGCCAGGTCGGTGATCACCAGCGTGGGATTGCCGGGGGTCTCGATGTGGACCAGCGTAGTCTTCTCCGTCATGGCGGCCTTTACCGCATCGAGATCGGAAGTATCGACGAAGGATACTTCGATGCCGAAATTGGCAAACTGGGTGTTGAGCAGGCCGATCACCGGCCCGTATACCGATTCACTGCAGACGACGTGGTCGCCCGTCTTGAGGATCGAGGCGAAGGCGAGATGAAGTGCTGCCATGCCCGAGGCACATCCGACACCTCCGTATCCACCCTCGAGTACTGCCACGACTTTCTCTACCCCTTCTATCGTCGGATTGCCCATCCGCGTGTAGATGTAGCCCTTCTCGCGTCCGGCAAAACACGCAGCGCCGTGATCGGCGTCGCGGAACTTGAATGTGGACGTCTGGTATATCGGTGGGACCACCGCGCCGTTGGCGTCTTCCATAAGGCTGGCGTGAACACACTGCGTATCTCTCGATTTTTTCCTGATATCCTCCACTGCGAGACTCCTTCCTCGGACGTATTATGTATCCCTCTATTTATATCTCATCCGGAGTAACGGGTTCACGCCCCCGGAAATCTCTTATCGCGTCTTTAAGGGCCTCTTCGCCGAGCAGCGAACAGTGCCTCTTCCCCTCCGCCAGGCCGCCGACGGCCTTTTCGATCTCATCGGCTGAAAGCGCCTCCGCCTCCTCGAGCGTCAGGCCCTTCGCCAGTACTGTCGTCGCGCTGGAGGTGGCGATCGCCGCGGAGCAGCCCCTGCACTGGAAACGGATTTCGGCTATTTTCCCTGCCTCGACCCTGATCGTCAGCAGGAGCCAGTCCTCGCACTCGGGCGATCCGCCCATCCCCGTTCCATCAGGGGCCTCGATCGTCCCGTGGTTACGCGGGTTCATGAAATGATCGAGAAACTCCGGTGAAACGAGATCCATCCTCTTCATCCTTCGTTGGGATCAATGACCTCCGCATCCGCCCTGTCCACCGCCGCCGCATCCTCCGCCCGATCCGTCGCCGGCCCCATGACCGCAGGCATTATCGCCCGACTGAAGCGTTCCATCCAGATGAGACATGACAACGGCGGCCGGCTCTCTCTGCGGCGCTCCCGCTACGACATCGATTCCCATGCCTTCGAAGAGTTTTTTCGCCTTTACCCCGAGCCCGCCGGCGATTACGAGATTAACTCCCTGATCGCGGAGCCATTCGGGTATTGCACCCTCCTCGTGAGGAGGCGGAACGGCCTCGCTCGAACCGGCGATCGAGTTGCTCGAGCAGTCCACTTCGAACAGGGCGAACTTCTCTGCATGCCCGAAATGCCCGCTGACCTTGCCTCCATCTATTGGAAGCGCGATCTTCATCGTCCCCGACCCGTCGTCAAAGGAGGTGCAGCTTCCGCATGCGGAAGCCTTGGCAGCGATCTCCCTCTTCTTCAGTGAAAGCAGCGGAGCCACAAGTGCGGCGAAGATCCTGCCCGTCTCGGATTCGGGATGCTTGACTATAAACGGTTCGCCCTGATCGGCCGCAAGCACGATAGCGGGATCAAAGGGAATGGCTCCGAGGAAAGGGACGTCCATGTCGTCCGCCATCTCCCCGCCTCCACCGCTTTTGAAAAGATCGGTCCTTTCGCCGCAGTGGGGACAGACAAACCCGCTCATATTCTCCACCACGCCGATTACAGGCAGATTGAGCTGCTTGCAGAATGTCACGCATTTGCGGACATCTATAAGGGCTACGCTCTGCGGGGTCGTAACGATCACGGCGCCGGCTGCATCCGGAATAAGCTGAGCGACCGACAGCGGTTCATCTCCGGTACCGGGGGGTGAATCAATGATGAGATAGTCGAGGTCTCCCCACTCCACATCGGAAAGGAACTGCTTGATGACGCCCATCTTCATCGGGCCGCGCCAGATCACCGCTTCGTCGGTGTTCCGCAGGAGCAGGCCTATCGACATGACGCGGAGGTTATCGCCGACTTCCAGGGGAGAGATCGATTCTCCCGTCCCGTGAAGGGGCATATTCTCGAGGCCGAGCATCTTCGGTATGCTCGGGCCGTGGATATCGACATCGAGCAGGCCGACTTTTTTCCCTGCCGCTGCCAGAGATACCGCGAGATTGACCGCTACTGTGCTCTTGCCGACCCCTCCCTTTCCGGAAAGGATCAGAACCTTGTGCTTGATCCTGGAGAGCCTCTTGTCGAGCTTCTCCTTCTCCATCTTGTCGTTCATCATACCTCCAGGTCCAGATGGTCGACGATAGCCTCCCAGAGTAGCCTTATGTCGGAGGCTGCCGGCCCGTCAGAGTATTCGACGACGCTCTTCCCGTTTATCTGGGCTCGCGTAACGTCGGTATCATATCTAATCCAGCCAGCCACGAAGATCCCGTTGCCGGCGGCGTATTCAGAGATCGAAGATGCGATCTCTTCATTAATGTCATATCTGTTAACGGCAAGCATCGCCTTTACACCGAAATATCCGGCCAGCTCCAGGGCGCGCTTCATGTCGTGCATTCCTGAAAGCGTGGGCTCTACTACGACCAGCAATGCGTCCGCGCCCGTGATCGACGCGATCACGGGACATCCGATGCCGGGCGCTCCGTCTATGATGATCGTGCCGAATCCCCCGTCCTCCGCGACCCTTTTCGCCTCGGTGCGGACTATCGTGACGAGCTTGCCCGAATTCTCACCACCGGGCGTGAGCCTGGCATGAACCATCGGTCCCGAATCCGTATCGGACAGGAACCACTCTCCACCCATCTCCTCATCCAGTGTTATAGCCTGTTCGGGACAGAAATATGTACATACACCGCACCCTTCACAAGCGAATTTATCTATACGGAACCTGCTGTCAGAACTGCTGATGGCATCGAATCGACACAACTCCTCACACCTGCCGCAGGAGGTGCAGAGAGCATCGTCGATCACGGCCTTTTTACCCCCCTGAAACGCGGTAACTCTGCGCACCCTGTGCTTTACGACAAGATGGAGATTTGCGGCATCGACATCGCAGTCGGCAGCGACTACGCTTCCGGACAGCTTTATCAGCGACGCCGCGATGCTCGTCTTTCCCGTCCCCCCTTTGCCGCTTGCAACAGCAATCCTCATCCCTCAGCCGTATCTTTCCCGGAATCCGGCTCGAGATTCCCGATCCTTGCCGAAATCGATTTCAGTCTCTTCTCGAGAAGATCCGCTTCCTGTTTGAGGGATTCTATATCGTCAGCCGCATAAGCGGCATCGGCACGATCTTCAGGACCCCTTCCGCGTCCAGCGAATCGCTGGAGTACGCCTCCAGGACGTCGTCAATATCACCTACGATCCATGGCACGAGCTCTATGCCTGATCGCTCAACGATGCGGGCCGCATTATTCGAGATCGCTCCGCAGATCAGCGTCGAGATCCCCAGTTCCCGCAGCAGGACGGCCCGTGCTTCGGCACCGCTCTCCCTGATCGAGAATTCAGAGCGTTCCCCTGGTCCGTCGCTCTCGAATTCGATCACTATCAGGCGGATCGCCACATCAAAGACCGGTGAGATCCTGCCATTTCTTATCGGTATTGCTACTTTCATTGCAAATATGCCTCACTGCCATGCATCGCATTTTCCATACCCGGACAGGCCCGTTCCTGTAATAATCGTTTATCTGATTGTTGTTAAAGTGGTTGCAAGACCATACAAGACAAGGTGATATGATTCGGGAAGGTCATACCTTTGCATTATTGCTACTGTTGATTTACGGGCTTAGATGCATTATTGCAACCAATGAGGTGCGATGCGGCGATCAGCGGTTCCTGCCGTCCTTCAGAGGCAGTTCCAGGCCGAGGCGTTTTATCTTTCTCCATAGGGTCGTCTTGTGCATACCGAGCTCTCTCGCGGTCTGTTCCCTGTTCCAGCCGTTCCGGTTGAGTGCCTCGAGGATAAACCGCCCCTCGAGTTCGGGCAGACTGGCCGTCTCGGCAGGCCGCTCCCCGCCTCCGGGCGGCCTGAAACTGTCTGGCAGATGACGAATGCCTATCATACCTGAGCGGCACACCACGAATGCGTGCTCGATGATGTTCTCCAGCTCCCTCACGTTACCCTTGAAATCGTGTCCCATAAGGATAGACATCACTTCGGCCGTCACGCCGGTGACATTGCGCCCCCTGAGCCTGTTGAACCTGCCGATGAAATGATCGACGAGCAGGGGGATGTCCTCCCTTCGCTCGCGCAGCGGCGGGATCCGGAGACGGACGACATTTATCCTGTAGTACAGGTCCCGCCTGAACGTTCCCTCCTCGACCATCGCGTCGAGGTCCCTGTTCGTCGCCGTGATGACCCTCACATCGGCCTTCACAGATTCGGTCGCGCCGAGTGGTTCGTAGATCCGCTCCTGCAGGACTCGCAGCAGCTTTACCTGCGTAGCGGGCGATACATCCCCGATCTCGTCGAGAAAGATCGTCCCCCCTTCGGCCATGGCAAATCTGCCGGGTTTGTCCTTTCGCGCGTCGGTAAACGCTCCCTCCCGATAACCGAACAGCTCCGCCTCGAGAAGGGTGTCCGGCAGCGCACCGCAGTTGACCGTGATGATCGGACCGGAGCTTCTCGCGCTGAGATCATGGATGGCCCTTGCAAAGAGCTCCTTGCCCGTACCGCTGTCACCGACTATCAGTACGGTACTTTCACTCTCGGCGAGGTCGGGCATGATGTCGAACAGGTCGAACATCCGGTGGTTCTTGCTGATAATGTCATGAAATGTATGTGAAGTGCTCAGTTCCCTGCGAAGCTCCTCGATCAGAGAAAGGTCGCGAAAGGTCTCGACCCCCCCGATGACTTTCTCCTCCTCGTCCCTCAGAAGAGCCGTCGAGATACTGATCGGTATCGTCTCCCCGTCGGAGCGGACGATCGAGATCTCCTCGTTTATCACCGGCTCCCCGGACTCCATCGTCCTGCGCAGCACGCACGAGTCCTCGCACACCGTGGCCCTGAAGACCTCGGCGCAGAACTTTCCGACCGCTTCCTCCCTCGACATACCGGTTATCTTCTCGGCAGCGGCATTGAACGAGGTTATGCGCCAGTCGAGATCGATGGTGAAGACCCCGTCCGCGATACTGTCGAGAATTATGTCGTTGTTCGATATCATGACATAAGAAGGATACATCCCCCGCGGAAGAGGTTCAACCGATATCGTTGCAAAAACGCTACTGTAGCCCCGCGGGCAGAGACATGCCCTCGGTAGCAGAAGACGCCGGGATGCCATTCGGATTGACATCCCGGCGTTTTCCGTTTTCAATGAGAGCGGGTTTTATTCAAGGGGGAAGAAATGTCGTTTTCGATCTGTCGACACGTATCAGCAATCCTGGTCCTGTCTATTCTGCTCGCGGCCGCCGCAGCGCCCGCCACATCAGCGGGCAAGCCGAAGGAAACGGAGCTCAGGACCACGATCATCTCAGCGACGATCTACAAGGGCCAGTCACAGGTCATGCGGTCCGGCACTCTGTCGCTCAAGAGCGGCCAGGTCCGCATCCACTGCGATGACCTGCCGTACAGTTTCGACATCTCGTCCCTCCAGGTCGAGGGACACGGTTCAGCAAAGGTCAGCATCGTCGGTACCGATGTCATAAGGATGCAGGAAGATCTCGCCGAGACTCCCAGATTCACCGAGCTGATGAAAAAACTCGATGCGCTCGAGACACGCAGGGATTCGATCGGGATAGAGATAAACGCGCTGCAGGTGCGCCTGCAGTTCGTCGAGCAGCTCGGCAGGCTGCCGATGCAGCAGACCCAGGCCG
>SDBS01000169.1_pt1 | contig 55796 bp, 57 predicted proteins | sample 2277091 | NCBI WGS metagenome assembly SDBS01 (sample SAMN10404972, study PRJNA504765) | marine sediment metagenome | isolation source: marine sediment core GS10_PC15, 163 cmbsf | place: Arctic Ocean: Southern Knipovich Ridge | collected 2010 | reverse complement strand
GAACAATGGCGCAGGGAATATAATCACTTCCGGCCCCATAGCGCTCTTGGTTATCGGCCACCAGTTCCTGAAGCTAAACTATCTTTAACTCTAACATAGGAAGTGGTATCCTTTGTGGGGGCAGGCCAATAGTTGGCGATTTATTTAAGCATAAGCTTGCTTTTGCAGAGTTCGGCCCGACTAAAATTGAGTTTATTCAGCCACTAGACGAGCGTGGAATCTGGTATCAGTTTCTCAAAACACACGGAGAACGTTTGCATCATCTGTGCTTCACTGTCCCGGATTGGGACGATCGGGTAGCAAAGGCTAAAGAGCTGGGAGGCAAGATGATAATTGCCGCCGTCTATTTTGGCAAGAGATGGTGCTATTTTGATAACATGCCCGGTGGACTTATCTTTGAATACATGGAACAATGAATAATTCACCAGTTTTTTGGGGGACCTATAGACCGGATTTGATAGAATTTGTTGATTTCTGTAACACTTATCTTGTTTGCCTTGTAACCCTCGAATATTACCATATTAAATTTAAACCGTAGTATTATTTTATACTACGGTTTATACGCCACAGAGGATGACAAATGAAAGCGTTACGATGGCATGGTAGGGGGGATATCCGATATGAAAGTGTACCTGAACCACACCCTGGGCCTCAGCAGGTCAAAGCAAAGATCTATTGGACGGGTATCTGCGGCACAGATTGGCACGAGTATAAATTTGGCCCTATCTTCATACCTTTAGAACCTCACCCTCTGACAGGAACTATGGCTCCACTTATTCTAGGACATGAATTCTCCGGCGTGGTGGTTGAAGTTGGGGATGAAGTGTCGGAGTTCAGGCCGGGAGACCGAGTTACCGCGGATTGTATTTGGTGCTGTGGGGAGTGTTACTTCTGTAAACGGAATATGCCCAACCTTTGCGTTAAAGTTGCCTTTACTGGGCATCACTGTGATGGTTCCATGGCTGAATATCTGGTTGCTCCAGCATATAGTTTTTATAAGCTTCCAGACTCAATCTCTGATGAAGTTGGGGTATTGACTGAACCCTTGGCAGTGGCAATCCACGCTGTACGTAAAAGTAAGCTTCAAATTGGAGATACGGTCGCTATTCTCGGAGCTGGCACTATCGGCCTGTCCACATTTTTGGCGGCTAGAGTAGCAGGGGCATCAAAAATCTACATTTTGGAAATATCTAAGCTAAGAAGGGAGAGGGCCCAGGTTATGGGAGCTACTGCGGTTATTGATCCCGCGTTTGGTTGCCCGGTGGAGCAGATTCGGGGCCTGACCAATGGATTGGGTGCGGATGTCTCTTTTGACTGTGTTGGCTTGCCAAATACTGCTCCTTTGGCTATAGAGCTTGCCCGAAAAGGTGGCACGGCAGTGATTGTGGGTATCCCGCCGGCAGCTAGCCAAGATTTCAACTTCTATAGCATCTTTTCTACTGAGAAGACGGTGGTCGGCGCCACCGGCTATGTTCGTGACACAGAGACTGCGATTTATTTGATAGCTGACGGTAGAATTGACCCTAGCGGGTTTATCACTGGTAGAGTATCGATGAAAAATGCGGTAGACAAGGGTTTTAGGGAAATAATCAATAATCCGGATAAGCACTTAAAGATTCTGATAAAATGTAGTGACTAGCAAATATTATTACAGGAGGGCTATTATTATGAGTTTTGGAACTATGGCAGTAGATTTCGAGGCAAGAGTGGATTTTCCGCGTTTAAGGGAAGAAAGACTGGAAAAGGCAAAGGAGGCTCTGAGAAAATCAGGGTTAGGAGCTCTAGTATGTTTTGACGCAGATAATATCAGGTACATAACTAGTGCTACCATTGGGGCGTGGGCAAGGGATAAGATGCAGTGGTACTGTATTCTACCCAAGAATGAAGATCCCATTTTATTTGAGGTTGGTAGTAGGTCTGCTGTTCAGCTTGGTCCTCATGGAGCCCCGTGGTTAAAAGGGAGGGTTAAGCCTTCGATCGCCTGGGGAAGAGGAGCTGTTCCCAAGGAGGTAGGGGCGGTAGATAAGTGTGTGGCGCAAATAAAAGGTGCTCTGGCTGAGTACGGGCTTGAAAAAGAGCCCATAGGTTTTGACTTCATGGACGTACTCTTTATGGAAGCTCTTCAACGAGCTGAGATTCAGATGGCTGATGGGCAAACCCCCATGTTAGAAGCTCGGGCATTTAAGACGCAAAATGAGATCGAGCTTTTAGATATTGCGGCCATGATGGCTGATGCTGCATATTATGAGATTGCTAGGAATATCAGGCCTGGTATCAGAGAAAACGAATTAGTAGCTATTGCTAACAAAGTCTTCTACTCCATGGGTTCTGATAGGGTTGAAGCTATAAACTGTATTTCTGGCCCAAGAACTAATCCCCACCATCATGACTTTACCGACAGAACCATTAGACCTGGGGACATAGTATTTTTAGACCTGATGCACTCATATTGTGGATATCGTACTTGTTACTATCGGACCTTCTGTTGTGGCCAGCCAAGTCAGGAGCAGGAAGATCTATATAAAGAGTGTAGGTCCTGGCTAGACGATTCGATAGCAGCGGTTAGACCTGGTGGAACAACAGCAGATATTGCTAAAACTTGGCCTGGGCCTGAAGTATTGGGCTGTGAGAGCGAGCTGGAAGTGTTAGCTTGTCAGTGGGGACATGGGATCGGTCTGGGCTTGTGGGAATTTCCAGTTATAAGTAGGGCCTGGAGTATAGACAATCCCTATCCTATCAAAGAAAATATGGTTTTTGCACTTGAAACCTTCGCTGGACCCAAAGGTAGCCCATTTGGTATACGTATAGAGGATGAAGTAGTCGTCACGAGCACTGGCCCGAAGGTTATTACTAAGTTTCCATCCGAAGAACTTATCGCATGCCCCATTTAGATTGTGTGACTGACACTGCCTGGTATAAAGTGGTTATTAGAGAAGGCTAATATTGTTATGCCTTCAATGGGGGCGCGATCTATTTGTGTTTTAGCTAAAACATAAGTTGAGTAATCATGGAAGTAGTAAAATGTCACGAAAACTGAGATGCCTAATTAAGAGAGTATACCTAAAGGTCCATTTTCCCCCTGACACCCCGATGAAATAAAAGCAAAATGAAAGACATATTTTGATGGAAAGGGTCTCATAAGACTGGCTTGCCTATTGTAGTTACTGTATCTACGGTTTAATAAAAGGAGGTTTCAGATCATGACAAAGATAAGTCCAGCCGAAATTAAGGTGCCATCGATTCACCAAGTTGGTATTGTGGTCAGGAACCTAGACGATACGATCAGGAATTACTGGAATATATTGGGTATTGGCCCTTGGAACATAATTACTCTAAAACCCTCTTCCGCTTGCGATCTAACCTATCGTGGCAAACCGATATCCCAGGTATCTAGGGTAGCGACAGCTCAGGTGGGGCCTGTGCGGCTGGAGTTGATAGAAAATATGGATGGGCCTACTCCCAGTGGTGATTTTATAGCTGAATACGGTGAGGGAATGTACAGCTTGGGATATGAGGTTGAAAGCATAGATAAAATAAAAATGCATGCTGAAATAATGACTAAAGAGGGTTTTCCTTCTCTTAGTAGTGGCCGCTTTGATGGTAACGGTGGGTGGGCTTACCTTGATACAGCTGGCCCTCTAAAGGCTATCTGGGGAATACATAAGACAACGGACGACTTCTCGGGGCCGAAGCAAGTATATCCCTCTGATCCCAAAGAAGTTAGTCCTGCTAAAATCAAGGTTGAAGCTATCTCACAAATAGGGATGGTAGTTAATGATCTAGAAGAAGTGATGAAGAACTATTGGGAACTATTAGGCATAGGCCCGTGGCAATATTGCCATGTTGGTCCCCCGGAACACCATGAACTGCAGTACCATGGGAAACCGGTTAACTACACGGCTAGGGCTTCCTTTGTCACGGTGGGGCAAGTACAATTTGAGTTACTTCAACATGTGTCTGGGGATAATATCTATCGTGATTTTATTGCGGAGCATGGAGAGGGGATTCACCATCTGCAGTTCATTGTCGAAGATATTGATAAGACTAATCGGATAATGGAATCAGAAGGCTTTCCTGTCATCATGGGCGGTAGAGTTGGTGACGGTGGTTTCGACTATTATGACACAGTTTGGACTCTGAAGGCGATCTGGGAATCCTTTGAGGTACCTTCATCTGAAACTTGGCCACCCATGACTTGTTATCCCTCAGACTACAGATAATAGTCACTGCTTAATATACCGAGCTATGATTCCTACTATGATATGGGATGTAGTAATTCCAAGGAGATTGAAAGCTCATAACCTGAGTGTGTAAAATTTTAAGGAGGATATCTACCATGATCCAAAAATGGAAACTTCTTGAGCCGATTAAAATTGGGACCGTGTCATTGCGTAACAGAATAGTAATACCACCGATGGAGTCTCGACTTAGCCGGCCAGACGGTTCGGTAACTAGGGCAATGATAGATTATTATGCGGAGAGGGCGAAGGGTGGCGCTGGCGCTATTATCGTAGAAAACACCTTCGTTGACGACAAAGAGAGTAGATCTTCCCTTAGTTCATCTGGACTTTACAGTGACCACCTGATAGCCGGAAAGAGCGAGTTAGCTGAAGCTATCAAGGCTAACGGGGCTGTGGCTTTGATCCAGCTAGGTCATGGTGGTCGGGAGTGCCATCCGGAGGCTACTCGAAGGCAACCAGTAGCGCCATCTGCTGTTCCGTGTGAGATCATTGGGGTAGTGCCTAGGGAAATGACCATTGATAAGATTGAAGAGGTGCAGAACGCTTTTGCTGAGGCAGCCAGACGGGCAAAGCAGGCAGGTTTTGACGGGGTCGAGATTCATGGGGCTCACGGTTATCTCATATGTAGCTTCCTTTCTCCCTATACTAATAAAAGAACTGATAAATACGGTGGAAGTTTAAAAAACCGAGCTCTATTCCCGTTAGAGGTTATTAGTAAGGTGCGGGAGAAAGTTGGTAACAACTTTATTGTGGGCTATCGGATGAGCGCTGATGAGTATGTTCCCGGAGGGTTGACCCTAGATGAGACCAGTCAATTTGCTAAGATGCTCGAAGAGGCAGAGGTTGATTATATTAATGTGTCTGCCGGGATATATGAGTCGGGGTATCACATAGTACAACCCCCCTATATTGAAAAAGCACACCTCGTTCATCTGGCTGAGGGCATTAAAAAAGTGGTCAGCACACCAGTAATAACCGTTGGGGCCCATGATATCTACACTGCCGAAGAGGCTTTACAAAAAGGTAAAGCTGACCTGGTAGCACTAGGCAGGACTCTAATCGCTGACCCTGAGCTACCTAAGAAGATGGCGGAGGGTAGAATAGAGGATATAAGACCATGTATTCGCGGTAATGAGGGTTGTATCTCTAGGTTTGACACTGCTGAGACTATGAGATGTGAGGTGAATCCGGCATGTGGTAGGGAGAGTTATTTTAGAATAACAACAGTCGAAAAGAGGAAGAGGGTAGTGGTGATCGGCGGGGGTATAGCCGGTTTGGAAGCAGCTAGGGTTGCTGCGCTGAGAGGACACGAGGTCACTATAGTCGAGCGGGGAGATAGGCTGGGTGGTCATCTCATTGAGGCTTCGGTACCAGAGTTTAAGGAGAAAACGGCGCAACTACTCGACTGGGCCATAGTTCAGGTGCAGAAGGGTGGAGTTAAGGTACAATTAAAGACTGAGGCTACTCCCAATTTAGTGAGGAAGCTTGAACCAGAGGCGTTAATTATTGCTACTGGTTCTGATTTCATTGTGCCTCGGGTACCTGGTTGCGATAAGGCTTGCGCTATTGTTGCTGATGATGTGCTCTTGGGTAGGCGGCCAGTGGGGGAAAAGGTTGTGGTTATTGGTGCTGGTCTCATCGGCTGTGAGACTGCTCTCTATCTAGCTGATGAATTAAAGAAGCAAGTTACCATTGTCGAGATGCTTGATGATATGCTGGTGGGAGTATCATTCATGGTTCAGGAGGTGATAAAAGCAAGGCTAAAAGAGGCGGGTGTAGAAGTGAATCTTGGCTGGCACTTGGACGAGATTATGGAGCGGGGAGCAATCTGTACTGACAAGGAATGGCAGCGACACATACTAGAGGCTGACTCAGTTGTTTTGGCTACTGGCTTGGGGGCACGCAGTGAGACAATTGACCAGTTTAGGGGTCTAGTACCTGAAATGTATGTAATAGGGGATTGTGTTGAGGCGCGTAAGATATATCATTGCTTCGAGGATGCATGGCGTGTCGCCCTTCAGATATGATCGGTGATCTTAAGCTTATGGCAGCTTAGTTTGACAGATTAATTTTGTAATGAACCGTATTTGGTCTTAGAAGATATGTGAAGGAGGTCATTAAATGGGAAGACTCAACGGCAAGGTGGCAGTCATTACTGGCGGTGGCTCCGGAATGGGAAGGGAGGCATCTATCCTATTCGCTACGGAGGGTGCTAAGGTAGTGATTGTCGACTGGGTTGCCGAGGGTGGGCAGGAAACACTCAGGATGGTAAAGGAAGCTGGCGGCGAGGCCATATTTGTTAAGGCCGATGTCTCCAAAACAGAAGACGTTAAGAAGATGATCAAGACAGCTGTAGACATCTATGGTAAGTTGGATGTTCTTTATAATAACGCGGCTATTGCCCCCTATGAGCCATTAATAGAATCGACAGAGGAAAATTTTGAAAAAATCATTTATAGGGAGGTATAGATATGGCTAAAGCAATTTGGAATGGGGTGGTAATTGCTGAAAGCGATAAATATGAAATAGTTGAAGGCAACTTTTATTTCCCGCCGGATTCAGTAAAAAAGAATTACTTGAGAGAAAGCGATACGGACTATGAATGTCCCTGGAAAGGTCATGCCGACTACTACGATATTGTGGTTGGAGACAAGGTGAACAAGGATGCTGCCTGGAACTATCCTGATCCAAAGCCAGCAGCTAAGCAGATTAAGGGTCATGTGGCATTCGATACGGGAAAAGGAGTAATAATAGAAAAATAGCGCTCTTTCCTGTGTTGAGAGGACATGGGCAAAGTTAACTGGCTCGTAAATGATGCCTTGGACATGGAAATACCGATTCCAGTAATTTCCCAGGCGGTTATGCAGCTATTTACCTTACGAAATGAAAAGAAGAACTGGGCTCGCACTATAGCGATAATGCGGCACGGATTCGGAGGACATCCGTACAGGATTGATAAGTCTATCGTACGGGAACGTAGAGAGGGGCGTATCGGCGAATTTCTTTCGCGAGCAGGCTTAATTAAACTAAAAGTAGAATCCGTAAATTTTTAAGAAGGATTCTAGCAGAATAAGATAAAGGGGATATCTGTCAGCTAAAAAGGGTAATAAATCGACCTTAATATTCAACAGGAAAGGTTATAGAGACAACTCCAATATGAGCTACAAGCCTATAAGCGATTATGGAATCATTGGGAACATGCTATCTGCGGCATTGGTAGGAAAGGATGGTTCCATTGACTGGTGTTGTTTGCCCCGCTTTAATTCCCCCAGTTTCTTCGCTACTATACTTGATGATGAGAAAGGTGGCAAGTTTCAAATAAGGCCACAGTTGTCGGGTGAGGCCACTCAGTCTTATATCCCGGACACAAACGTTCTTCAGACTACCTTCAAGACTGATGCTGGTACAGTCACTATAACTGACTTCATGCCGTGTTACCAGATCTCTAAAGGCAGATTAATCAAGTATCCTGAGATTCACCGATTGGTAGATTGCACTCGAGGCGAATTGGTCATGGAGGCTATTTTTGAACCAAAGCTGGATTATGCAAGAGCTGATACTTCGTTGAACATATCCAGGGGTAGCGTTATTGCGAAAAGCGAAAAGGAAGTGATAGTGCTATCCTCCTCGGTCCCACTTACTACACGTAAAAATACTGCTGCAAGCCAGTTCACACTTAAAAATGGTGAAAAGGCCGGCTTCGTTTTACGCTATGGTTCAGATAGGCCTATAATTCCAGTAATCTATAATTCATTAAATAAACTAGAAAAGACATGTGACTACTGGACACGACAGGTTGAAGGTATAGAGCTTTTAGGCCCATGGCGAGAGCCTATAATACGATCTTATCTTACGCTACACTTGATGGTATACTCACCAAGCGGGGCCATCATAGCGGCCCCAACTACATCCTTGCCGGAAGAAATCGGCGGTGAACGTAACTGGGACTATCGCTACGCCTGGCTTCGTGATGCTTCACTGGCGATTAATGCATTTTCGCTCTTGGGCCATAAAGAAGAGTCTATCAACTTTATGAATTGGTTACTGAATGTATGCGGTAAGTGCGGTTCCAAAGCCCAGATAATGTACGATATTGACTCAAACGACCCTCTTGATGAGCACGTACTGGCTCATTTTAAAGGATATCGGAATTCAAGGCCAGTGCGCATCGGTAACGGTGCCTATCAGCAACTTCAGCTGGATGTTTTTGGCGAGGTGCTTGAGGCTGCATACAATTACGTTAACATAGGAGTATATATTGGACGTAGAGATTGGGCACTTTTAGAAAGCTTTGTCAATGCCGCCTGCGAACTCTGGCAGCAGCCTGACAGCGGCATCTGGGAGGTAAGAGGTGGCCCCTATCACTTTGTGCATTCCAAGCTCATGTGCTGGGTATCTTTAGACAAAGGTATCAAATTAGCTGAAAAGCTCGGCTACAAAAGGAATCTAAAGCGCTGGCAAAAAACTGCTAAGGACATCATGAATGACATACTAACAAAGGGTTGGAATTCAAAGCGGCAGGCTTTTACTCAGCACTACGACACACAAGCCCTGGATTCTAGCAACCTCCTCATACCCCTGTATGGCTTTTTACCAATATTTGATGAACGGATCAAATCCACTATAGCTCACACCGTGTCTGAACTCAGCTGGAACGGTCTGATTAGGAGATATAGAACTGAAGATACCAACGATGGTCTTAGCGGTTCAGAGGGGGCATTTTTGTGGTGCTCCTTCTGGTTAGTCAGAAATTTACTTAGGCTAGGAAGGTTAGAAGAGGCAGTAGCCCTGTATCAGAGACTGCTCAGCTACAGTAATCACCTCGGTCTTTTTTCGGAAATGGTTGATCCCATATCTGGAGAAGCTCTTGGTAATTTCCCGCAGGCACTTACCCATCTTGCCGTAATCATCACCGGTCTTGAGCTAACCAGAGCCATGGATGATAGAAGCACTCAAGGAGGGGAATAATGAAAGCTGGATCGGTTATTCCAGGTCAGAAAGATAGTGCGAGAATAATTGAAATGGCAGTGCCACAATTAGCAGAGGACGAGGTTCTGGTGAAAATGCTTGAAGTAGGTATCGACGGTACAGATATTGAGATTAACAGTGGAAAATATGGTCAACTTCCACCGAGCCAGGATTTTCTCGTTTTAGGTCATGAAGCACTTGGTGAAATAGAGAATCCCAGCACTTCAGAATTCATCAAAGGTGAGCTAGTAGTGCCTTTAGTAAGACGACCTGGCGGATGTATCAATTGCCGTAACGGACAATCTGATATGTGCATAGACGGTGATTACCAGGAATGTGGCATAAAGGGTGCCCACGGATTCCTTAGAGAATACATGGCTGAACAACCACAGTTTCTGATTAGAGTACCTAAAGAATTGAGGCAAATAGGAGTTCTGACTGAACCGATTATATCAATAAAACAGTGGAGTTCAAAAAATGAAGAAATATGATGTTATCGTAATTGGTTCTGGGTGTGGGGCGCTTATTTCGGACGAAGCCTCATCACACGGACAAAGAGCTGCTCTGGTAGACAAGGGCCCTCTAATAGGGGGCACTTGTCTTAACTGGGGATGCATCCCTTCCAAAATGCTGATATATCCGGCGGATAGAATAGTAGAAATACAGGAAGACAAAAAAATGGGTATTGAAGCAGAGATTAAGAATGTTGATTTCTATTCCATAATGGAACGAATGAGGAAGAGTAGACAAGAAAGCCAGAGACATATCAGGGAAGGCGTTAAGCAAACAGAAAATATGGATTTTTTTGAGGGTGAAGCTCATTTCATTGATGACTACACCCTTGAAGTCAATGGAGAAAGAATCAAAGGGACAAGGATTTTCATTGCATCTGGCTCGCGGCCTTTCATACCTCCCTTAAAAGGCCTGGATAGTATCGACTATTTGACTAACGAAACTGTGCTGGAACTAAAAGAGAGGCCAGATAGTCTGATCATTATCGGTGGTGGGTATATTGCTGTTGAATTCGGGCATTTCTTTGCGTCCATGGGGACTAAAGTTACCATTCTTGAAATGGCAAACAGATTGATATTATCCGAGGAAACGGAAATCGCCGAGCTCTTAAAGAAGGCACTAAGTAAACGCATGGAAGTTCATACCAACGCTCAAGCCGAAGAAGTAAAAGGGAGTAATAGTGGCGTTACTGTGGTAGCTAAAGATAAGGACAGCGGCAGACAAAGAAATTTTACTGCCCAACGAATTATGATCGCGGTGGGCAGAAGGTCAAATGCTGATTTATTGAAAGTGGAAAATACAGGAGTAGAGCTAGACGCTAGGGGTTTCATTAAGGTTAATGAATACCTCGAGACGACAAGGAAAAACATTTTTGCTGTAGGCGATGCTAATGGACAACAAATGTTTACTCATATGGCTAACAGAGAGGCTGCTATAGTTTCGCAAAACTCGTTTCATGATACCAAGTTGAAGGTAGATTATACTGCCGTACCTCATGCCGTTTATTCCCATCCTCAAATCGCATCGGTTGGGCTGGGCGAAGAGAACGCTAGGAAAAGCTACGATATTATCGTCGGGAGGACAAAATACCTTGATGTTGCCAAGGGCGAAGCTATGATAGAAAAGGATGGTTTCGCTAAAGCTATTGTGGAGAAGGGTAGCGACAGAATATTGGGTTTTCACATTATCGGGCCCTACGCTCCGGTGCTAATTCAAGAAGTAGTCAACGCTATGACATCTGATGGGCACATAGAAGAGATTAATCAAGGTATCCATATCCATCCTGCTCTTTCTGAATTGATACCAACTACAGTCAATAGTCTTGGGGAGTCTTAGACTCACTATGTCAAAGTGCATAGAAGCAAAAAACAAGTGTATAATAGCGGCATCAGACATGAAAACCAGAAATAGTATTATACCGCACGACTACAGACCGGGACGGGAACGCTTCCTTGCCGAAGTCCTCGATGGTCTCCGGAAACCGCAAAAAGAACTACCATCCAAGTACTTCTATGATGAACGTGGGGCAGATTTATTCGAGCGCATCTGTTCTCTGGAAGAATACTACATACCCCGCACGGAGGCATCGATCATGCAGGCCAACATCGCAGTCATGGTCGAACTCATCGGACCTAGGGTACTCCTTATCGAATACGGGTGTGGAGATTGCAAGAAGGTAAGGTTTCTACTGGATCACCTGCATGACCCGGTAGCTTTCGTTCCCATTGATATTTCTCGGGGGCAATTGGAACGCGTTGCACAGGAGCTTGCGTCCGATTACACTACATTGGAGGTGCTTCCCCTTTGCGCTGACTATACGAGCAGTTTCGAGGTACCGCACCCAGAAAGAGGCTTCAGTCGCAAAGTTGTATACTTCCCAGGATCAACGATTGGTAATTTTGACCCTATTCCAGCAAGGCAATTCCTTGAGCGTATCGCCGGTGTATTGGGCCCAGAAGGGGCACTTCTGATAGGGGTAGATCTTAAAAAAGATGTTACCCTGCTGCACAGTGCCTATAACGATAGCCAGTGTGTAACTGCAGCATTCAACCTCAATCTGCTTGAGCGTATCAATCGTGAGTTTAACTGTGATTTTCAGATCGACTCCTTTCGACATTATGCTCTCTATAATCCAAAAGAGAACCGAGTCGAGATGCACCTTGTCAGCCAGAGGCAACAGACTGTACACTTAGGCAATGCTGCCATCCATTTTGCGAGGGGTGAAAGTATCTGGACAGAGAGTTCATACAAGTACAATCCTGACGAGTTCCAACAGATGGCTGTGACATCAGGATTACGGGTGGAGCGGGTATGGACTGACGCACGAGAATGGTTCAGCGTACAGTACCTGGTTGCTGCAGATGAATTAACCCAAACCAGATAAACAAACGCGAAGTGTCTGGAAGAACTTAGGTATTAGAGCTATCCAGCCTGACAATCGTTAACAGGAATCCGTCGGTAACCTGCTTTACTTACACGGGGCCAGTCTCACAATATCCTTAGCTTTTAACACCTGCTCCAGTGCAGAAACGGTCTGCTCGATATCGTCCTCTGTGCTGTAGCGGGACAGTGAAAAACGCACTGAGCAATGTGCCTCCTGGGCGGTACTGCCCATGGCGATAAGTACATGGGTGGGTTCAGGTGAGCCTGATTTGCAGGCGGACCCCGACGACAAAGCGATGCCATGCCAGTCAAGCGCAATGACAATTGATTCGCCGCGCAGTCCCGGTAGTGTCAGGTTAAGCGTATTGGGCAGCCTGCTTAACGGATGACCATTCAGTTTCACACCTGGAAGCAGCTTTCTGATGCCTGCCTCCAGTCTGTCTCGAAGAACCTTTACATGCTCTAAATCAGGCAAAGCAAAAATCGCCAGTTCGGCAGCTTTACCCAGCCCGACTATTGCCGGGACATTCTCCGTCCCGGCACGGAGACCGCTCTCCTGTTTACCGCCGTGGATTAGCGGTTCAAGTGCTATGCCCTTCTTCAAGTATAGGCCCCCAATACCCTTCGGACCGTGAAACTTATGTGCGGAAAGGCTGAGCATATCGACCTTGAGCTCATCTATATCTACCTTGACCTTTCCCACAGCCTGCACGGCATCGGTATGGAACAGCACACCTCTTTCGTGAGCGATAGTAGCTAGCTCCTTAATGGGCAGTATCGTACCCACTTCATTATTAGCCATCATGATAGAGACAAGAATCGTATCATCGGTAATCGCGTCCTCAAGCTTTTCAGCATCAAGACAGCCGAATTCATCTACCTCTAGATAGGTAACCCGGTAACCGAGCTTTTCCAGAAACTGGCATGCGTTTAAGACGGCGGGATGCTCAATAGTGGTCGTGATGATATGATTACCCCTATTACGCAGAGCGAAGGCAACACCCTTAATAGCTAGATTGTCTGCTTCGGAGCCACCGCCAGTAAAGACAATTCTGCGCGGCTGGGTATTAATCAGTTTCGCTACCTGTCGCCGGGCTTTGTCGATAGCCTCCCTGGCACCTCTCCCTGAAGTGTGAATACTCGATGGATTGCCGTGCTCAGATTCCAGATAGGGAAGCATCGCCTCGCGAACTTCATCGGCTATTTCTGTGGTTGCGTTATTATCAAGATATACCCGCCTTTTCGGTTTCGCCGACTGTGTTGACATGACAGGAACGCCAGATTCACATTCTTGCCCTTCGCTCGTAACGCCGCGCAGACTCCTCCGAGGACACGATTCCACCTTGACCACGTCACAGAGAAGCGACTTATAAACCGGAAAACCAGAGATTACATCGTAGTTTTTTATGTCCGTAAGCTCGTTGACATTCCACGCTTGCCAGGCTTTAGGTCCAACTGGTGTCCCACCACCCATGTTGCATTCAATAGCTCCTTTGACGATATTCCGGGTTACCTGGGCCCGGAACGGCACACTGCCCCTGAGAGTTCGGACCTCAACCAAGTCGCCGCTTTTTAGTCCTCTCTGTTCGGCATCGTCAGCGTTGATCTCAACTGTAGGCTCTGGGGTATCCTTCACGAGAGCTTCGATACCATGATGTTGTGACCGAAAGTCATTATCGGGTCTGGCACCGGAGTTGAATACCAGCGGGAACTGCTCCGCAAGACCAGGACTACCCAACGGACCTTCAGTTGGCTCAATGTACTTCGGCAGAGGCTCATAGCCATACTCTTCAAGCACTGTAGACCAGATCTCAAACTTGCCGGTAGGCGTCTCAAAGCCGGGTTTGCCGTCTTGCCTTAAGGCTCCCTTCTCCCATTTCTTGTACTCCATCATCGGGGTGGGTATTCTTACCCAACCACCCGCTTCTTTCACATCTTCGAGAGTATAGCCCGAACCCTGAAGCGCACAGCGGACCATATCTTCCTCAGTCTGTGGAAATAGATGGCCATAACCAAGGCGCCTGGCTAGTTCAGCCATAATAAGGTAATCATTCCGTGCTTCCCAGAGAGGCTCTATAGCTTTCTCACGCAGGCGGAAGATGGGCCCGTATGTCATGTAAGAACAGATCTCAAACATCGTAGTGGCGGGAAGCACTATGTCAGCATAGGCAGCGTCGGCAGTTAGCTGGCGGTCAATACAGACCAAGAATTCTATCTTTGAGAGGGTATCACGCCAGATGGGTGTCTGTGGCCATGATGTAAGCAGTGAAGCTCCGTGAATAACCAGTGCCCGTATTCGATACGGCTCCCCTCTAAGCACCGAATTAACCAGTCCGATGGCATGTGATTCTCCGCGATAGTGGCTATAAACCGGGAAATCTTCACGGCTGATGGCTAGCCCCGGGTTAGGGTTCTCCTGATTGCAGGAACAGTTTATCGGAAAACTGCTGTTAAGCATATTGAGCCCAATACCACCGGGGACATCCATCTGACCAGCAAGTGCAAAAAGGGTCAGCACCGCACGGGCAGATTGAACCCCGCTGTTGGAGTATTCAAGGCCAGTATACATCAGTAATGAGGCTCCGTTAGCACCATAAATACGGTGAGTAAGATCCCGTATTGTATCGGCGGGTACACCAGTAATGGCTGCTACTCCTTCCGGCCGGAAATGCTGAACATAGCTGACCAGCTCCTCAAAACCGTGGCACCAATTGTCAGCGAAATCCTCATCGTAGAGATCCTCTTCTATCAATACCTCGATCATGCTCAAGGCTAGAGCAGCGTCGGTACCGGGGCGTATGGGGACCCACTGCGCATCGGTCCGGCTGGCTGTCTCTGTGCGGCGAGGATCAATCACAACTATATCTGCCCCACGTTTAGCAGCTTCTTCGAGGCGTTGCATGTCAGCGGATGGTGAGTCGGTGGCAGGGTTAGTACCCCAGACCAAAACCATCTCAGCGTTCTCTATATCAGAGAACATATTTATCTGCATCCTTCCCATAGTCACATGTGGAGCGATCATGTGCAGGGAAACATAACATAGCGCACCAACACCAGTCGTATTAGGCGAACCAAAAGGAAACAAAACATTGGACGCAGAGGATACCTCTACTCCTTTCGGTTGGTACATATCACACAGAGACAGCTCCTGTGCCCCACGTCCTGTATAGATGGCCAATGACTGTGGGCCAGATTCCTTTTTAACCTTGTTGAGATTATCCACAATATTGTCATACGCTTCATCCCAAGTAATGCGTTCGAACTGGAAAGAACCTTTGGCACCTGCTCGTTTCATAGGGTATTTGAGCCGGTTATCGGAATAGACCATCTCTGGAGCATGTTTACCACGCCTGCAAATCATCCCTAAAGCATGGCTATTATCAGGTCTTATATCGACCAGTCTGCCATTCTTAATAGCAACTTCTACCCAGCAACCGGCGGGACATATCCCACAGAGCGTCTTTTCCCACCTTAAATTATGACCGTTTTGTTGCTTGTGGATATTCATCGATGACCTGCCCCCATTAATTGTACCAGTTCTTACGTCGTTGGCATAGTTAAAATAGCCTCTGGTGCCGGTGGACGGTTATTCCTAGCACTATGCGGGCGTACCTGATTATTTCCCTTCCGCCATTGTTCTATCAACACTTTAGCTTCGTCAAGTGTGGTAAAGCTCTCCCGGTTAAGCAGCTCATCTCTGAGCTTGCCGTTAAAGGATTCAATATAACCATTCTCCCAGGGGCTGCCTGGTTCAATGTACAGGGTCTTGACTCCTAATCGGTTTAACCAGCTTCTGATAGCTTTGGCCGTAAACTCCGGGCCATTATCAGAACGGAGATGTTCCGGGATACCCCAAAAAATGAAAAGGTGGAACAATACGTCGATCACGTCCTGGGTTTTAATCTTACGAGCCACCAGAATAGCAAAACATTCCCGGGTGAATTCATCGATGATATTCAGTACCTTGAAAGAACTACCGTCAGTTGTCCGGTCCATCATAAAATCATAGCTCCAGACATGGCCCTTATGCTCCGGTCTCAGCCGAATACAGGAGCCATCATTCAGCCATAACCTGCTCCGTTTAGGTTGTTTCTCGGGAACTTTCAGTCCTTCCCTTCGCCAGATCCTTTCTACTCTCTTATAATTCACTCTCCATCCCTTCTCATTGTTTAACAAGGCCGTTATCCTCCGGTAGCCATACCGTCCATATTTAGTTGCCAGTGTAATAATCTCCTCGGTAAGCCGTTTTTCATCAGAGGATGGAGGTGAGTGGTGCCGCTGCGTGGCTCTGGCTTGGCCTGGTATCTTACAAGCCCGTCTTTCCGAAACTACCAGTGTCTGGCAGATCTGCTGGATTATCTTACGTTTCTTTGACGGGCTTATGAGTTTCCCCGGGCGGCTTCTTTCAGAATAGAATTATCTAGAGAGAGATCAGCCACCAGCTTCTTAAGCCTGGCATTTTCCCTCTCTAGGTCCTTGAGTCTCTTGGCTTGTTCCACCCGCATGCCGCCATATTCCTTACGCCAACGGTAATAAGTTTGCTCGGTGACGCCTACCTTCTTGCTCGCCTCACCTGTGGTGGCCCCTTGGCTAAGCAGAATCTCAGCTTCCCTTAAATTGTTGATAACCTGCTCCGGAGTGAATGCCCTTTTTACCATTAAATCCCCCCTTCCTAGGTCCTTAGTCTAGCACTAAAACTGGACCAGTTTTTGGGGGGGCAGGTCATATGCTCACAGCTCTTAAATCAATGACTTACTAGGTGAGCATTACAGTGTCCTGATAGTGTGGGACCTGTATTTGCCAACCTGTCTGCTCATTTAGAAATTCCGCAAAGCTGGTCGCGGCCTTTTCTTCACCGTGGGTGACGATGACTAAGCGGGGCGGAACACGTATATCAGATAGCCATGCTAATAACCCTTCACGATCAGTATGGGCAGAGAATCCATCGATCTTAACAACACGCGCCCGTACTGGATGTTTATGCCCCAACAGTCGTAATTGCCTTGCCCCACTCAGAAGTTGTCTACCTGGCGTTCCCTCTGCTTGATATCCAATAAACATTACGGTGTTCTCTGGTTTGGCAATATTATTAACCAAATGGTGCTTAATACGGCCACCAGTAACCATACCGCTACCCGCTATGATTATGACGCTTCCCCTAATGGAATTGATTGCCTTAGACTCCTGTGTAGTTTGTACCATTTTCAAGTTATCAAAACTGAAAGGTGAATTCCCTTGGCGCAGGCGCTGCATCATTCTCCTATCGAAGAGTTCAGTTTTATGCTTAAAGACCTTGGTAATGCGTATCGCCATTGGACTATCGAGAAAGACGGTAATTGGTGGGATCTCGTCACGCAAGAAGAGTTCGTTCAAGTGGTAGAGTAGTTCCTGGCTGCGCTCCAATGCGAAGCTAGGCACAATGATATTGCCACCGGCTTTTATTGTCGCGTTAATACAGTCACGTAGTTGTGCTTGAATGTCGAAGCTCTTGTGTTCGGTATGGGTGCGATTACCGTAAGTTGCCTCTATTACCACGTAGTCCGCCTCATGGAATATAGCTGGATCATTGATGATAGGGCGATCGGGTTCACCTATATCGCCTGAGAAAAGTATACGGCGCTTCTCACCCTCTTGGGTTATATTAATTGCAATAGTCGCCGAGCCAAGCACGTGGCCAGCCTCGTAGAAACATCCTTTAACACCGTCTTTGACTTCTACACAATTGCCGTATTCTATGGTGGCGAAATGCGGTACAACCGCTTCGGCGTCCTTGGTGGTGTAAAGTGGCAACTCTGGATACGGACCATGGCGCCCTTCACGCCGATGACGTTTTGTCTTATAGGTAGCATCCTCCTCTTGCAGGTGTGCAGCATCAAGTAGTATGATTTGGGCGATCTCAGCCGTTGCCTGCGTACAGTATATCTTGCCCTTATAACCATCACGCACCAGTTTGGGTAACAGACCGCAGTGGTCGAGGTGGGCATGAGTCAAAAAGACAGCATCGATAGTTTCAGGGCTGAACGGGAACGGACGCCAGTTCCTGACCTGATATTTACGTTCCTGATACAACCCGCAGTCTACAAGCACACGGGCATCGGGAGTCTCCAATAGATAGCAGGAACCAGTGACATTACGTGATGCACCGAAAAATGTGACTTTAGCTATCATATATCTTTAAATCCTTACATCTAGACTCGTATGAATTGTGTTTCCAACCACAGGTAACCATACCAAATATGACCTACCTACTAGCCAAGATTATAGTAAATTATGGCTTACAACACAATTTAGCGTTTAGTACAATCTTCTACAATCTGACGACAAGAACAGTCTTGTAAGATGATACTATTGACGTGTAATGAACTAGGTCAGTAGAATACACAAGATGCAGATTCAAGCCCATTTTAAGCGAATAGGGGGCTTCTGGTGTACTAGCATACGAGAGTATGATATTAACAGTCCCTAAATGAATAATTCGTCTAAGGGAAGTTAGAATTTACTATGAGTAGATGACAGAGGCAAACTGAATATCTCATTCTCGAGGTGCAGCTATCGCCAGGACTTGGGTTGATGGCAACTCCTCAGTTATATGTGAAAACTCAAATGATAGTTCCCTAAAAACCCTTAGGCAAGCGCCTACGACATTAGGATCGTATAGCCTACCTTTATTCTTTACGATTTCGCGTAATGCATAGTCTAACCCAAGTGACGGCCGGTAAGGTCGGTGGGATGCAATGGCTTCGACAACATCAGCTACAGATAGAATTCGCGCTTCCAGAAGAATATGCTCCCCCGATAAACCTGAGGGGTAACCGGAGCCATCAATCCGTTCGTGATGTTGAAGGATGATTTGCGCAATTGGCCACGGTAAATCAAGGCCTTTTAGAACCTCACAACCCATTGTAGGATGCATTTTGATGATTTTGAACTCGGCTTCAGATAACCTGTTTGGATTGCAGAGGATTTCAGCGGGCACACCCACTTTACCGATGTCATGAACAAGTCCAGCCAGCTGGATACCGGTAATCTTGTCTTCAGAAAGGTCCATATCCTTGGCTATCGCACAGGCGAGTTGTGTTACCCGCTGTTGGTGAGCGGCAGTATATGGGTCTCTAAATTCAACGATCTTGGCTAATGCCTCAATTGAGTTGCCCCCCATTGTCTTACGCAATATCTTCAAGAACTTCCGTCGTATTAGCTCCCCTGTTATCGAGCCAATATTCGCCAGCCTTTCTAATCGGTCAAAGTCTCCCCTTATAAGCATCAGGCCTCTCCATTCCCTGATGACGTCATCAATCATCTCGGCCAGACTCTCGGCTGAAAGTTTTCTTTTGGGTAAGTAGCCAAACGCTCCTTGTTGAAGTGATTGTACGGCTGTATCTTCATCTCCGTATCCTGTTAAGATGATAACGGGAGCTAACTGCGTGCCAACAATGTTTTTAAGCCAATCCATACCTGATTTATCCGGCATATTTAGGTCCATTAAGATAATATCCAACTTGTCGATGTCGATAGCCCTCTGGATTTCAGCTGTTTGCCCAGCCTCTACCGTAGTTATATCCCACCTACCTATCGTTTGAAGATAGGTCCGGATTAACTTACGATCTTGCGGATCATCGTCACAAATGAGGACTTTAAGGGTTTGCTCATCTTTCTCCACTGACTAATACTCCTTATATGGGAGTCTACACAACATAAACCAGTATTCTGTAATCCCACTTATTACTCGTTCAAGTTCAGCTAGGCCAGAAGGTTTAGTTATAAAGCCGGCGGCCTGTAGCTTATAGCTATCTAGAATATCCGTCTCTGATGTTGAGCAGCTGAGAATCACCACTGGTATCTGCCTCAATCCTTCGTCAGTCTTAATACGTTTCAGAAACTCTCTTCCTCCCATACCCGGCATGTTTAGGTCCAGTATTATTAAATCAGGTTGCAACAATCCTCTATCCGAGCCTTCGCCAGGATATAGAAGGTCAAAAGCCTCCTCGGCACTTCTGGTGGCACAGAGATTGCAAGCTATCTCCTGCTTTTCTACCAGCGACTTAATTAATTTCTGATCTGCCGCGTCATCTTCTACTAGAAGTATATTGATAGTGGGTATCGCAATACTAGGTACCAAGCTCTAAACCCCCTGCAAAACTAGATGTTAAGAATCCCCAAACCTTGGAAACGTAAACCAGATTACTGCACCGTCTTCAGGTATTGATTTAACACCAATCTTTCCTCCATGGCGCTCTACGATTCTTTTACAAATTGCAAGCCCAATACCCGTCCCTTTATAGCGTGTCGACGGGTGAAGACGCTTAAACATGACAAATATCTGCTCGTGGTACTTGGGATCGATACCTATTCCATTGTCCTGTACGTTAATACGAACCATGTTGCCCCGCGTTGGATAGCTACTGATGGATACATTGGGTGGCGTATCATCTCTGTGAAACTTCAAGCTGTTTGCAATTAGGTTCTGCAAAAGTTGCTGTATCTGGCTTGGATCTCCGTACACGGTTAGCAATGGCTTGGGAATCAAGATTTTACCCTCGGTTTCCTCTAGGGTGGATGAAAGTTCAAAGTTACGCAGGTTTTCCACTACCTCGTTTAGGTCTATAGTCTGAAATGGTTTTGCTTTGGTAGTGATGCGCGAGTAAGCCAGCAGGTCATTGATCATGGATTGCATTCGCTCGGCACCGTCAATCATGAAGCTGAGGTTTTCATACTGGTCGTCATCGAGTTTATCTTCTAGTGATTCTCGAAGTAGTGCTGCGAAGGAACTGATTTTTCGTAGTGGTTCTCGAAGGTCGTGCGATGCAATGTGGACAAATTCCTCGAATTCTCTTTTGGATTGCTCCAGCTTATTTTGAATCTCAGTTATTCGCTCCAGTGCGGCTTCTCTATCGGCTAGCTCAAGTTTCAGTTGAGTTACATCGCGAAGAATCCCGCGCGTGTAAACCGGTTTACCATCCACAAACCTGCAATTGAGGGTACCCTGAACATAAATCCTATTTCCACTATTGGCGATCAGGACCGAATCAACATTATAGGTCTGCTCTCCAGATATCGCTTGTTGTAGTACATTGAGCCAGTAATCCTTGTAGTCACGAGGGACAATCTCAAATATAGACAGATTGCTAACTTCCTTCTCACTATACCCCATGATTCGTCGCCACGCCGGATTAGTGTATGTAATTAAACCGCCGGGGGTGATAAACTGGATCATATCGTTAGTATTCTCACATAGATCACGATACTTTTCCTCACCTCTCCTATCAGACTCCTCCAATTGCTTCAGCTCGGTTATATCTACTAAATTCGCTACTAGTGCCTCCCTACCATTCTGGAATAAGGGGGATATGACCTCTAAGACCCATTTAATCTTTGCGTTTTTAGCCGTGATCCTGTATTGTCTAACAAGTAATCGCTTTCTGTTCAGTACTTCTATCGATTCTTCTCTGACTTTGTGCCTGTCCTCCTCGGCGATAATACTTAAAGGGCTTGTACCTAGTAGTTCGCTTTCAGAGTAGCCTGTTATTTCCAGTAATTGGGGGTTAACTGATTTGAAGATCCCATCTTCGACAACATAGAACGCAGCTGGCAGGTGATAAATCAAATCCGCGGGTAACTTCTCTTGAAGTTGACCAGATTCTGCCAACTTTTCAAGTTCATTAATATGCTCTCGAATGCTACTTAATTCGGCAATAGCTCGGCCTGTGTCTCTAACAGATGTAGCCACATATCACCCCGAAGCCATGTTTATAGTGATTCTACTAGCTTTTGCTCTTAAAGAATGTATCTCATCTTTCATGAATAGACGCCAACCATTTCTATCCCTGCGTTCGTATTGACCGAGTAAGCCTTGTTTTAGCCAGCGGAAGAGTGTATTTCTACTGATCCCCACCATTCGGCAAACCTCGGCAGTCCTGTAATAAGTCTGACCATCCATAATTACAGACATGGTAATTCCTTCTCGGGCATATCTGGGTATACTGTAATCTTTTTTGGCAGATTTGCCAATCACCTTTTCGTACTATTCGTTATATACTTTCGTTGCCCTACTATAGTTATAGAGCTAGAGATCAGACACTTTGACGGTCTACACGCCAAAGATTCATAATCTAGCATCAAATGGTGACAGTCTTGGAGACTGGGCCTTTTTATCATCTTCTTACCGATGGATTAGAATCAGGAGAATAAGAATTACCTAACAAATCCGGGGCGCTTCCCCTATCTCTAGTGTTGGAAGGTATCCAATATTCATCAACTTATTTAAGTGTTTGAGGTGGTCCCCGAAATTTAGACAGGTTGTTAAGAGTGGGTTCTGCTCCCTAAAATAATAAAGACAGAACAGGAGGAGCAGGACATGAAACAGAACCGAAGGAAACACAGCCCATCATTTAAAGCCAGGGTAGCCCTGGAAGCATTAAAGGCTGAAGAGCCAGAACTACAGCGTCAACCGGAAACGCGTCCGCAGACTCGTGCGGATAATGGGGCTCAAGGCCATCTGCCGTCGCCCCAGGACCAGTAAGCCGGCGTCAGGCCATAAGATTTACCCGTACCTGCTGGGTGGCATGAAGATAACACGGCCAAACCAAGTGTGGGCAGCGGACATCACTTACATTCCCATGGCGAGGGGATTCCTGTACCTGGTAGCCATAATAGACTGGTACAGCCGGTATGTGCTCTCTTGGCGGCTATCCAACACCCTGGACGCCGGCTTCTGTGTCGAGGCCCTGAAGGAGGCTCTCAAGAAGGGCAAGCCGGATATCTTCAACACCGACCAGGACGCTCAGTTCACCCGATTCTACAACACTGAGCGTCCCCACCAGACCCATAGTTACCAGAGTTTCCTCTGAATCATTACTAGTCTAATTTACCTGACGCAACTAACAAAAGATTACTTCATTACCTGACCACACATCATAGCGATTTGTTCAATCTGTGTCCGTCAGAACCTAATCAATTGGCCGGCTGACTTACCATCCAGCTGTAGTAACTTATCAGGCATTGTTACTTGTAATATTGTTAAAATTCTTCACTCGGCGCTATTTCAGAAAAAATGTAAAGGGTAATTCCATTTGGGTCAGCGACTGCAAACCCGCGATCTCCCCAGGGATGGTCTTCGAGCGGCATGATAGATTCCAGGCCTTCATTCAATAACCGGGTATGTTCTTATCAACATTTTTGGGTTTTCAAGACCGTCACCATAGACCATTCGGACACCCCTCCATAGCAGTTATTATAGCGAGAAGTCGGGCAAATTTCTATCAGGTATTGACAAGTATGCCACCGGGAATTATTATTCACCAGAGATTTGGTGAGGGTAATTCGATGGCCTCCAAATACCAAATAGGGCAGAGAGTCGTAATAAAGCCGGTCAGTACTCAGTCGTTATCCCCGAGAGACTCGGCTTTAGAACCGTATGCCGGGCAGATTGGTAAAGTTACTGATTATTATTGGGTAAGCTTAGGCAGGGGGGCTCAAGTCTTCTATATTTACACGGTGCAAGTCGAGACTGACCAGAAAGAGCTTGTGGTGCACGAAGATGAGTTAGAGGCACAGATAGCCTAGGTAGTGGGAGATAAAACGGTTCCCCATGGTTCCAGGCGTTAATTTGTCCCCGTCGGCTTCTTTTTTCAATCCACACTTACGCTGCCACCTTGGGTAATGTCATATGCCTGGGTGAACTGGCTGGCATCGCCGAGCAGGTGCAGGTAATTATCCAGACTGTAGGCCCCACCTTTAGCCGTAACTCCTTGAATCTGGGTAAGTGTCTGCACCTCATCATAATAAGAGTCATCTAGTTTATCTTCGCCGGCATCGATTAACATTAACTGTACTACCAGCTGTATATTTTGATGTTCTGTCTGTCTGGTTTCCTCTTCTCCTTCATTCAAGAATCTAATTATATTGGGTATTGCCACGGCGGCTAGAATGCCAAGAAGAGCGATCACTAGTCAGTAGTTCAATAAGAGTAAAGCCCTTATTACCATAATTAAAGTGAGCGAGAAGCCTGGTGAATCTCATCTCTCCTGATTACCCTTAATAACAACATGGGTTATCGTCTTTCTCATAATGGCTACCTCCAGGGTAGACTTCAGGCTATTCTTCTAGCAGGTATTCCATAATGATGTTGTGGGCTCGGTGGGCCTTCTCCCCGCCCCTGAAGACGAAGGTTCTCGGCTCAAGCCCTATCGGCTCAATGATGAGGGTGTCACTGACGAAGAAGCCGCTTCTGATGAAAAAACCACTATTGTCCTCGCTAGCTACGCAGGCAATACGGCGGTATGGGAGGCTCACCATAGCCTTCTTTTTCTTTAAGAACGCTTTGTCATAGTAGATGACTCGCTTATCAGTTAGCCCGAGGAAACCAGTGCCCCCGCCCTTCAGGTCGAAAACGGCTCTAATAGTCTCATTGGGCAGGCATACAGCCTCAATCTTCTCTAGCTGGTCTTTTTTGTCCACCATCATATCTTCAGCATATTGTGCCATTATCTCATGTCTCCCGTGGTAATTATTGCCACCAAGTGACACTCAGTCACAGTTAAACTCGATAAGTCGTATTTTGCTATCAGCCTCGCTGAGCGTCCAGGTGGTTAAGCACTCACCCCAGCTGTTAGTGGTCACTGGGCCCTGGATTTCCCATTCGCCTTTACCTTGGTAACTAGCATCCCATGTTCCGCCCGGGGTTGCTGGTCCTATCTTGCCGTATGCTGACGCCTCTTCTTCGCCCACTGTCTCTTTGAAGTAATCATCAATGTAGGGCACACCAGCAATTATAACGAGAGCAACGGCCTGTTGCCTGTTTAGGGTAGGTGGATTCACTAATTCTTCTAAAAAACCACAACCGAGGAGTGGAACAACCAGTGAAGCGACCAGACCACTTAACAGACACCATTTAACTTTACTTCTCATTTGACCTCCATTCCGGCTTGTATGACACCTATAAGTAAGCAGATTATTATTCCTCAGGCACGCCAAGAGCCCATTTACAGACGGGACAGGTTATGCTTCTGATTAAGTACTTGTTTGTCGCCCGGTCCGCCTCAGGCGTCTCCTTGAATTCCAGTGCCAGCTCGTTGATTCTGTCCTTGGTAATATGAACGAAGGTTCCGCATCGGGGACATAAGATATACTGCTTGCCATCTTTGGCTAGGATGCCTGCCTTTGGCACCGGCTCCCTCGGTTCAAGCTGCTTACTCACCTGAGACAGCTCCCTTTCTATTTCAGGCAGTTGGTCGCGAGCCTGAGGCATGTTACCCTCGAGGATAACTTGCTTAAGGTCATATAGCTGCTCCCAGCGCTCAATGATTTCCTGACGCTCTGCCTCGGTTTTGCCTTCCAATCCTTCCGGGATGATGTCCTCATACTCCATTTCTGCCTCCTTATTAAAAGGACTTGCCGGGCATTGTTCGGCAAGTCCTTACTTAATCACCTTCTCGCCTACATAGGGCTGGAGGACTTCAGGTATGATAATACTACCGTCGGCTTGTTGGTAGTTTTCCATTACGGAGATGAGCACCCGGGGCAGGGCGAGCCCGGAGCCGTTCAGGGTGTGCACGAACTGGGTCTTGGAATCGGGGGAGGGACGATAGCGGATGTTAGCCCGCCGGGCCTGGAAATCACCACAGTTGGAGCAGGAGCTTACCTCTAACCACTCATTACAGCCGGGAGCCCATATCTCAATATCATAGGATTTAGTCGAGGCGAAGCCTAACTCGGCGGTGCATAGTTCCAGAACCCGGTAGGGTAGTCTAAGCTTCTGGCAGACCTCTTCGGCGGCGCCAACCAGTGTCTCCAGTTCCTCATTGGAGGTAGCTGGCTCGGTAAATTTATATAACTCTACTTTATCAAATTGGTGGCCACGTTTTATACCACGGGTATCCTTGCCGGCGGACATCTTTTCCCGGCGAAAGCAGGCGGTGCAGGCGACGTAATAGAGGGGTAGCATTCCCGGCGGTATGATTTCATCGCGGTGAAGGTTGGTGAGGGGCACCTCAGCTGTAGGCACGAACCAGAAGTCATCCTCTTCATCATGGTAGAGATTATCAACAAATTTGGGTAGGTTACCCGTACCGGTCATGCATTCCCTCTTAACCATAAATGGTGGGTAGATTTCCTGAAAGCCATGCTCAGTGGTATGGAGGTCAAGCATAAAGGAGATAAGGGCCCTCTGGAGTCGGGCACCCGGCCCTTTGAGCACGTAGAAACGGGAGCCGGATAGCTTTACTCCACGGCCAAAGTCAATGATGCTTAAGGCCTCCCCCAGTTTCCAGTGGGGGGCAGGCTCAAAATCGAAGTTCTTAGGCTCTCCCCAGGTGCGCACCAGGACGTTATCTTCTTCGCCGGTGCCGACAGGCACCGTTGGTTGGGGGATGTTGGGTACCTGAAGCAAAAGCTCTTCCAGCTTTGTATCCAGCCCTCTGACTTCCTCCTCCAGCTCTCTTATCTTGGTGCGTAGCTTGCGTCCCTCTTCAGCCGCTGCCGTCTTCCTCTCTTGCGCCGCTTCTTTTCTGGCGTGTCTGAGGTCTTCTAGCTCGGTTACCCGCTGGCGGCGCTTCACATCAAGCTCTAAAATTTCATCCAGCGGCACGCTGTCCTGGCGCTCGGCTATCGCCTCTCTTACCAGCTCTATATTCTCGCGGATAAACCTCAGGTCAAGCATGGTTATCTATCTATCTACCTCTCTCCCCTTGTGTTCCCCTCTCTTTAGCTCTCTTTCTCTCCTTTTATGGTTTTTCCTTGAGTTGTGGAAACAGGATTACCTCGCGGATTGATGGCTGACCGGTGAGTAGCATTACCAGGCGGTCAATGCCGACCCCCAGCCCGCCGGTGGGGGGCATGCCATACTCCAGAGCCAGCAGGAAGTCTTCATCAATGGTTTCTGTTACCTCGCCCTCTTCTGTCTGGCGCTCTTCTTGTTGTTTCATAAAGCGCCTTCTTTGCTCTATAGGGTCATTGAGTTCGGTAAAGGCGTTGGCAATCTCCATGCCCCCAGCAAAGGCTTCAAAGCGCTCAACTAATTGTTCACTATCGGGCTTTGTCTTCGCTAGCGGCGACATTGAAACCGGGTAATCTAGGAGGAAGGTGGGCTGGATGAGTTTCGGTTCGACAAAGGTGGAAAGCAGCTCATCAACCAGCCGCGCCCAGTTCTTCTGGGGGTCAACCTCCAGTCCTATCTCCTCCATTTTAGCCCTTAGCAAATCAGCTTCTGGATATTGGGCAAAGTCTATACCGCTGTATTCGGTCACTGCCTGGCGTAGTTCCAGGCGCGGCCATGGTGGCTCAAAGCTAATGGTGCTACCGGCGAATTCAACCTTATCCGTGCCCAAGGCCTGCTTGCTTACCTGATATAGCATCTCCTCCAGCATATGCATGACGTCATTATAGTCGGCATAGGCTTCATAGCTTTCCAGCATGGTAAACTCGGGATTATGTTTGGTGGAGATGCCTTCGTTACGAAAGGTGCGCCCCAGCTCATAGACCTTATCAAAACCACCGATAATTAATCTCTTGAGGTGTAGTTCAAGGGCAATACGCAGGTATAAATCGCGGTTAAGGGTATGGTGATGGGTGACGAAGGGTTGGGCTAAAGCCCCTCCGGCTGATGGCTGAAGTACCGGCGTTTCCACTTCCAGAAAGCCGCGCTGGTTTAAAAATTGTCGTATGGTGGAGATAACTTGACTGCGTATCTGGAAGGTGCTCTTCGCCTCGGGATTGGCGATGAGGTCCAGGTAGCGCTGCCGGTACCTGGTGTCGGTATCACTGAGCCCGTGCCATTTTTCCGGCAGGGGCTGGAGCGACTTAGCCAGCAGGGTGAGGCTTTTTACCTCGATAGTCGGTTCGCTGCTTTTGGTTCGGAACAGCTTGCCACTGGCGCCGATAATATCACCGATGTCTATCTCCTTAAGTAGCTTGCGGTCGTCTTCACCAAGAAGGTCTTTGTGAAAGTAAAGCTGAATCTTCCCCGAGCCGTCGCGTAAATCAAGGAAGGAAATCTTGCCCATGCGTCGGTGGGCCATAATCCGCCCGGCAACACCAACTTCCTTTGCCTGGGTTAAGCCCTGTTCTTCCTGCTGTTTCAGTTGCTCTGTGGCTTGCTCCGTAGTGTGGCTGCGGTGATAGCGGTGGGGGTAAGGGTTAATGCCTTGAGCACGGAGCCTCTCCAGCTTTTCCAATCTTTGTTGAGTGATACGGTTTAGTCTGGAAGTCATTATATACCCCGCGTACTTGTTATCATAGAAGACTGAGAGCTAAAGGGTTACATAGGAAAGACCCTTAAAAGTAGTAATACAAGACTCCCAGCCATATTATCTTTTACTGGGTATTATATGGGTTCTGGGGGCTATAGTAAAGCCGTTGGTTTGGTTGGCTCACGTAGGCTGTCCAGCCAGGCGGTTGATTTTACCTCTCGTTCCAGGAGGTATTTGAGGTAACCTCTCATTACTATCTCTAGCTTACGGGACAGCGAGGGGTTAATCTTTAGCTTGCCGACGGCGTTTAAGTCATTACCTTGTAGCCATCGTAGCACCTTCAGGGCATCAACTGAGAGGGGGTAGGTCAGAGGTTGAGTCCGCTGGCAGTTGGGACACAGCACACCACCGGCACGGGGAGAGAATGAGTTAGTGATAGGCTGCAAGGGTGAGCGGCAGGTGACACACTGCCCGAGCTGTGGTCGGTAGCCAACCAGGGTAAGGAGGTGTAGTTCAAAGTAGCGCAGCGTTAGCTCGTGGTTACCCTCTTGACACAGGCGGTGCATGGTCTTAAGCAGCAGCTCAAATAGGGGGTGGTTTTCAACGTGGTCGGCGGTGAACTGCTCAATTAACTCAATAGTATAGAGGGCATAGGAAGTAAGCTCTAGGTTGCTTTTAAGAGGGAGGAAGCCATCTATGGTCTGGCTACCGGTTACCGTATCCAGGTTTCGCCCCCGGGCTAGTGACAGGAGGCTGTGGGTTAAAAGCTCAAGGTGCCCCGCCATTTTGCTCCTGGGGCGCCGGACTCCCTTGGCGACGGCTTGAATCTTTCCCAGATGGGGGGTATAGAGGGTCAGGATTCTATCCGCTTCCCCCAGCTTAATTTTCTTGATAATGACGGCTTCCGTCTGATAATTCCGTGGCTTAGACATTTCAACAATACTTATCTAACAAACTCTAATTCGCCCGGCTCTCTAAATCCTCTTTTTATTAAAATATCCCTTTCCTTTAAAAGGCATGCTCTATTGTGGGCTATCGCTTTATCAAATTCTCCTTCTTTCCATGCTTTAATACATGGAAATCCTCTACTATGAAATGGGTCATCATAGTTAGAAATATCTAAATCTCTAACGGCATCAACCTTAGATTCAAATTTTTCCTTCTGTAGTTCTCCATCAAAGTCAACCTCCTTGCCAAGCTCATAAAAGAAAACGCCTTTCTCAAACTCGCTATTGAATGCATAATAAGGTCTTTCTAAGCTATCTATAATCCTCTTTGTTCCTTCTCTTAGCTCATTGATTGCCTCTATTCCCTTGGCACAGAATATGTGGAGACCGTGTCTATTGATAAATCCGAAAATGACTAGCTGGATATCCTTATATCGCCTTGAATCAGGGTATTGATTGAGAAATACTCCAATAGTCTCGATATCAATAATTGCTCCCCTAAAATCTGAGTTTATATTTTCTTGATGCTCTACTATCAATACCGCATTCTTCATTATTTAGATTGAACCTCTCCCCCCTTATCCCCCTCTCCTTGAAAGGGCTTTGTATCATAAGTGCCTTCTGTATCAAAAGTCAGTTAGTTGTATCAAAAGTAATATCATCTGACATTCTTATTCTGGTCGTGGAAGTTGTTTCCTAGTGCTTTGTCCTGCTTGAAGTTGAGCTAGGTAAGCGTCATGGACTTTCCTGACATGCGTGTCTGCCTTACCCGCAAGATACTCCTTGTATTCGTAAAGCACTGGATAATCATTGGCTGTCAATAATGTGTTCAGTCTGAAAGACAGCTCCTCCATCGTCATTCTGTGACCACGAAAAGCCTTTGCCTCAGCAAAAAGCAGGAATTGCTCGGAGATATTCTCCAATGCTTGTAACTCGTCAGGTGCCAAATAATTCTTTGCTATGTTAGCCTCTTGAAGCGTGGGATTCTTTCCTTGAATAGTGATAAGCCCCATATTGTGTTTCAACGAATCGGCACGCTCTAGTTTTATCTCAGCAGCAGTCTTTTGGGTGATAGCATAATGGAATTTATCCTGAGCCATAGCGAAGAAGGTCTTTGCCGTTTGTGAGTGGGGGTCATAGTCGCTCGCACTTTCCTTGAATACATCACGAACTTTCGCATAAAGACTGCTTTCTGATAGGCGAATGTGATGTAGCTTGGCAGCTAGTTTCCGCTGCAAAGTGGGATTCCCGGCAAGCCTTTCTTCATCTAAGACAGCCCCATCACGGATGAACTCACTAAGTGTTTGGGTCGCCCATTGCCTAAATTTGGTGGCTATCTTTGAATTTACTCTGTAACCCACAGAGAGAATCACATCTAACGTGTAGCTATTTACAGGTTTTGTGGAGCGAGCATTGTGCATTTTTTGCACATTACTCATTTCGTCTAGCTCTCCGTCCGAAAAAATATTACCAATATGCTTAGCTATTCCGCTTCTGTCCACTTGGAACATTTGAGCCATCATATCTTGGGTTGCCCAAATGGTTTCTCTGTCGGGGTCAACACGGAGTTCTATCTCATCACCGTCTACTTTGAAAATAACTGGTAGCTTGTTATTGTTTTCGTTTGCTGTCTCATTCATAGATGCTCTCCCTGTATATCAGTTATTCTTCGGCTACTTAACGCATAACGCCTCTTTTTCGGTATTCTCTTCTTATTAGCAAGAGATTCAAGAAACATCAATAAAGCCTTACCGTTGGTGGGATTACGGTCTCCCGCCTTCCATTTTTCCACTGCATTAGGACTCACCGCTAATTCATCGGCTATTGCTGCCAGTGTCCAGCCCCGGAGCTTTTACGGTCACTTTCAATAATTCTTCTAGCTTGCTTTATTAAATCGTCAGCATTCATTTTTATTTCTTGAGTCTATCCGCTAATAACTGCCCACCGACGCCAACGTTCTCGGGAGCGTTCTCCCGGATGAGCACTATCATGTGCTCTTTAGCTATCCCGTACACTTCAGCCGCGGCGTCAGAGAGCTTTGCCACGAGTTGTCTCTTCTGTTCAATTGGAATCGGCGGGCCGTCTATCTGAATCGTTGGCATTTTATCCCCCTCTATTTATGATATTGAGGGCTAAAACTCCTGTCTGCCCTCATATTAAGAATGCTCAATTTAGTCCTTTCTCATCTCGTTCCTTAAAGACCTCTTTAGCAGTAAACATGGCGTTAAGCGCTGCTGGAAAACCCGCATAAACCCCCATTTGAAGAATCACTTCGATAACTTCCTGGCGTGAACAGCCGACATTAATGGCACCATTAATATGTACCTTCAATTGTGGAATGGCACTGCCCAGTGTGATAAGCGATGCCACAGCAGCAATCTCCCTCGACTTCAAGTCTAGCCCGGGGCGATCGTAAATTTCTCCGAACCCAAACTCTATTACATAGCGAGCTAAATCAGGAGATATGTTTTTCAGGCTTTCAATAACCCGTTCTCCGGCTTCGTCATCGATTTCCTTGAGTTTTTCCCATCCACGCTGATATTTATCCTGGCTCATCATGCTCCTCCTTCTTTCTCCCATTTGGGTACTAAAACTCCTGCCTGCCCTCAAGGGCATGGGTGAGAGTAACATCATCGGCGTATTCCAGTTCAGTGCCGAAGGGTAGTCCTCGGGCAAGGCGAGTAACCCTGATGCCCAGGGGTGAGATGAGTTTGTTGAGATACAGGGCGGTCTGTTCTCCCTCAAGATTGGTGTTCGTGGCTAGAATGGCCTCGTTTATCTGACTGCTTTCAAGTCGCTCCATAAGCTCCTTTATTCGTATGTCACCAGCGCCGATGCCCTCGGTGGGTGAGATGGCACCGTGAAGCACATGATACAGTCCGTTATAAGCTCGGGTATGCTCCAGGGCCAGGATGTCCTGGGGCTGTTCCACAATGCAAATTTTGGCGTGGTCACGCTGCTCACTGCGACAGATGTGGCAGGGGTCAGCGTCGGTAACATTAAGGCAAACAGAGCATAACCGGGTCTTCTGTTTCACCGATAGGATAGCATCAGCAAGGAGTCTGGTCTGCTCTTCGGGGGCACGTAGTAGGTGGAAGGTAAGTCGCTGGGCACTCTTGGGACCAATTCCGGGCAGTTTATTAAGCTCTTGAACAAGTCTGGATACGGCGTCAGCGGTAGGCATAGGTTCCTGGTTCACTCTTCCCCCCCTCTCTATAACTACTTCAGGGCGTTAGCTTCGACAATGGTGTTACCTAACTCTTTTTGAACCTTGTCCAGCTTGGCTTTAAGTTGTCGGGTTTGGTTAAGGCTAGAAAGATTCATTTCTCCTCCACGCTGGTAATTTGTGCTCCCATCTTCAGCGCTGCCTCCACCAGGTGATTATCTTCTGGCTTGTGGACACAGCGTATATGGCAGGGATGCCCCAGGAAGCTACTGATGATTTTTTCGGCAATCTCCTGGTTTTGGGGCTTCTCCAGATTCTCCTTATGCAGGGGGTATCTAAAGGCCAGAACTAGGTTGTCATCTTCAAAGGCCACTGGTTTAACGCCGGCGCTTCTCAGAATCGCCATGGCCGGGGTTCTTTTGGTATCTTCCGGAGCTTGCTCGATAACCTGTTTCCAGTTTTGTCTTAGGTATTCAATTTCACCACCGGGCTGGGGTGGGGTAACGGGTGTCTCTGGCGCTGGTGGGGTAACGGATGTCTCTGGTGGAGGCGAGCTAACGGCATCAGGTTTTGGTGGTGGGGGAGCCGCCGCGGTATCAGGAGTTGGTGAAGAAGTAGGTTTGGTTGTCTCAGTTTTGGCGGCTTTAACCACTGGGCGGATTTCGGGTTCAACCAGCTTGGTTGGGGGTTTTCTTGTCTCCTCTGAGGTTAGGGCGCAGTCAACCAGGGCTAGTTCCAGGGGTAGGGTGGAGTAGCTATCAAAACCAAACTCAAGCTGACCGAAAAGCTTGACTGCCTTTAATATCTGGGTTAGAGAAGCCTTAGCCGCTAGAACCTCTAGCTCGGCGATGTCCTCGGCGGTAAAGTCTACGGCTTCGCTGGAACCAGTCTTTACCAGCAGCAGACCGCGGAGATACTCGACCAGCTCCCGATTGAATTGGCGTAAATCCAGCCCCTCGCTATTGATGCTGCTTATAGTTGCTATCCCGCCGGCAATATCATTGTCCACGATGTGCTTTATAATCTCTTTGGCTCGCTTATCTCCGGTGATGCCCAGGGTAGCCTGAACCTGCTCCAGCTCCAGCTTGACCTCAGAGCCATAATAGGTGATTAGCTGTTCCAGTATGTTTTCGGCATCTCGCAGGCTACCGGTGGCGCTCCTGGCGATGAGCCGCAGTGCCTCGGGTTCAATTTTAATATCTTCCGAGCTACAAATATGGGTTAGTCTTGAGACGATATCTTTTTGGGCAATACGCCGAAAGTCAAAGTGCTGGCATCGTGATATCATGGTAGGCAGGACTTTATGGGCTTCGGTAGTCGCCAGGATAAAGATGACATATGGTGGTGGCTCTTCCAGTGTCTTTAGGAGGGCATTGGAGGCTTCTTTAGTCAGCATATGGACTTCATCTATGATATAGACCTTGTAACGGCCCTGGTTGGGAGCGTAGTTAGTTCGCTCGCGGAGGTCTCGGATTTCATCAATACCACGATTGCTGGCAGCATCAATCTCAATGACGTCTAAGGCCCGGCCATCGGTTATTGCCTGACACATTGGGCAGGTATTGCACGGTTCCCCATTGCCATCGGTGGTCAGGCAATTTACGGCTTTAGCCAGGATGCGGCCGGTACTGGTCTTACCGGTGCCGCGCGGACCGCAGAAGAGGTAGGCATGGGCGACACGACGGCTCTTGAGGGCATTAAGCAGTGTCTGGGTTACGTGTTCCTGACCCACTACTTCCGCCAGGGTCTGCGGGCGCCACTTACGATAGAAAACTTGTGCAGCCATTTTATAGTTTCTATTATACCCTATAATATTATCTGGTTGCCAAAGGTTTTTAAATAGGTGGAGGCTGAATTTTTAGACGAATTCTTAAAATAAATACCCCCTCTCTTTCGCAGGGAGAGGGGATAGCGGAAGTTAAGCCGTAAATACTCCTAAGGATAGGCTCAGGTTAGCTAGCTATAATAACGAGGGTATATCCTTGGCGGCATCTTCGATTAGTTTTAGTTTGCAGGCTAGTTCTTCCTGTTTTTTCTGAATCTCTCCGAGGACAGTGGTTGATTCGCAGTAGAGGTTGGTGACCTTTTGCACGCTGTCAAGTTCCGAGAGGATTACGGTTACATCCAGCACCCCTCTTTCTCTGGGGTAGTCACCATTCCTTATTATAGCCTTGGGGGCTATATCTCTCAGGTAATCTCCGAGTTCCTTAACCAGTTCCATATTCATTTCACTAGCTGGTGCCGCCAGCAGGTATAGGGCTCGGTTAGCATCCTGAGGATTACACGTTAGCGATAGCTCACTGATGGCTTCATCCATGGCTTGAATCCCATGGGAGGTTTCGGCGCTTTTCTTCCTGAAGTGGCTCTTTTGCTCGAAGGGGAGCCTGATTAGGGGTAGCGCTGATTTACCATAGCCAAGCACTGTCCATCCGATCAGGGTCTGCATTATGTCCCCAGCATCAAGTGTCCTGGCCCCGATGTGCTTTCGCTTTTTCTCCTCGCCGGCGCAGAGTAGATTATAGAATGGCTCCGCAATTAAGGCATTAATCTTAGCCATGTTGTTTCTAAGGGAGGCATTCTTTCTAATATACCTCTGGTTATCAATGAGAATTACGGCGTCCGCCACTGGGTTGACCGATTTAAGGCAGGTGGCTGAGTTATAGACAGTTCTTTCCTCGGTTTGTTCTTCATGCTCAAAGGGTAGGATGATAAGATTATATACCGGTTTATCGGCATGGCGTTCCTTTATGAGTTGGGTTATTATTGGTATTGAGCCTGAGCCGGTGCCACCAGCCGCCCCGGCGACTAGCAGGAAGGCATCTGTTTCGGCGAATCGCCGGGTGCTTCTGATAGCATCTATAACCTTGTCGCTATCTTCTTTGGCTACCTCGGCTCCCAGCTCATTAATCTTACCGACACCGTGACCGCCGGTTTTGCGTCCGCCAATGAGGATTCTGTGCTTATAATCGGACCTTATGGTGGATAAGCCGCTTAGGTCGGCAGCATCTGTGTTTACGGCGAAAGCGCCGGTAATTATTTCAATCCCCCGACAGCTACGTGCCCGTCCATTTAGCCGGGCGAACTCATCGGCGATTCTGCCGCCACATTGACCAAAGCCGATAACTACTAATTTCATTTTTTTACTCCGTCATGTTTAGTTATGATTTACCATTTTAGACATATTCATATAATAATGTCAATTATTCAGGTGTGATATATGTAAGAAGCAGATGCAATTTCAAGCTGAATAGAAGATATATGACTTTCCAGATTAATCATTTATATTCATAATTGATAACGGCATTTATATGCTATAACGTAGAAAAGGACTTTCAGTTAGTAGTAATTGTGTTGTTAGCTATCACTTGGCTATTTGCCCGAGTTGTTAATAGCCCCGGAGCCAACTGTTTAAGCCTCGCACAAACTCACAATTTGAGGTATACGGTATCAGAAGTTGTGAGGGGCACGGGTCAATACTTTTTAAGATAGGCTTATGCTATCCTATATGCGGTCTTATAAATCATCTACATACTAAATTCAATGACACTAATCTGTTTATTTAGGTATGATGGTGTCAATTAGAATACTATATCTAAGTAATATAGAAGGGGGCACACATAATAATGGACAACCTTGACAGGCGGATTTATAATTCAAGATAAGGTGACCTCAATAGGAGATAATCGTGATAATTGCTGAAGATGTCATAAGACGGCTTGCCTTTATTAGATATTTATACAAGGTTGCCTACGACCAATCAAAACGACCTGACCCATTATGTGCAGCTTCCATTCTGACCTTTCATGATGCCATTGAGCTATTCCTACAGCTTGCCTCAGAGAAAGTTGATGTAGGTAAAGAGAGGATAAGCTTCATGGACTATTGGGACATACTTTTACCCCAACTACCTGAAGGTGGATTGACTCAAAAAGAATCTGTGCGGCGCTTAAACCGTGCAAGGGTTGCCCTAAAGCACCATGGAAACTTGCCATCCAGTTCAGATATTGAGGCATTTAGAGCAACAGCAACAAACTTCTTTGAGGAAAACACATCAATAGTATGGAATATTAGGTTTAATGAGGTTTCACTTGTTGAGCTAGTCAAAAATGAGTCCGTAAATATGAATTTGAAGGAATCCGAGAAGTTACTACACCAGCAGAAAATGGAAGAGGCACTAGGTAAAGCAGCTATCGCCTTCCGTCAACTTATTGATGAATACGGGAATACGAAAAGAATTGAATATGGGTACTCACCCTTCTCATTTGGTGAAGATTTCACGTTTCATAGTTCATTTTTTATGGATGTAAGAGACCATCGTTTATCAGCATTTATTGATAAAGTGGTAAGTTCTATTGACCAACTAAGTGAAGCCTTAAGAATTCTCAGTTGGGGGATTGACTATCGCAGATATGTTAAGTTCCAATTACTAACGCCTATGGTGGAGAGGAATACTAACGGTGAATATATAACTAATGATGCTAGGACTAGACGTGGTTCAAAGCATGTTATTAGTATTGAAGATGTTAATTTCTGTATAGATTTTGTAATTGAAAGCGCTATAGTCCTTCAAGAGTTTGACTTTAAGATAGAGGAATACTGGAGATAGGTAATAGATTTCTTATTGAGATTGCCCGGCTGATTAGTATTCCTTTATCCGCCTCACTAGGTCTTACTTAAGAAATACTCGCTTCTTAGCTATCTTATGTGAAAGTAGCCCCTGTTTCATGAGCTTATATATGCTTTGGTGACTTAATCCTAAACCGTTACCCATTTCTGCCTTAATGACGGTTGAAATTCTACAAACCATATCTACCATCTCTATTCTGGATATGGATATAGCTGGTAATTGGTGACTGAACACTGTTATCATACCTCCATATGGAGCGAGGTCATTTATTAAGGGCAGTTTGAACAAATTTCATAGTTACAGGCTCTTAGCTCAGTTTATATTGCAAAAAAGAATAGCCTGTCATAAAATAGAGGGTGCTATGGTAGTGTTTGACTTTTTGCTTGGATGCCAAGTGGGAATTCTTCTGTGGAGTCTTTAGGGGTTTTTAAAAGCTATGGAAAGTGAAATTGGGCCGGTTGAGAAGGCAGTAGCTAGGGCGGACACCCTAAGTAAATCAGCTATTGAGGCGGCTGGGGCAACAATAAAGGCCGCGCAGGAAGCGGTAGCCAAGGCTGAGGAATTAGGCAAATCAGCTAAGAAAGCAGCTGAGTCAGCCACCAGGGCCTCTCGGAAAGCGGTGGATAAGGCTGAGAGAGTAAGCAGGGAGGCTGAGGAGACGGCTGAGGCAACAATAAAGATGGCCCAGGAAACAATAGCTAAGGCTGAGGAAGTCATTGAATCGACTAAAGGAGCTACTAAGGCCTTAACCAGAACGTTTGAGGCGGCGGCGGCTAGAGCTGAGGCGATAGTTAAGGAGGCCAAGGAAGCGGCGGAGGCGTCGATGAAAGAGTCCGCCGCCAGTATAAGCCGGACTGAGAAAACAGGTACTGCGGCTAAGGAGACTGCCGAAGAGGCAAAGAAGGTATCTCGCGAAGCGATAGCTAAGGTTGAAGAAGTAGGTAAATCAGCCAAGAAGTTTGCTGATGAGGCGACCAAAGCGTCACGGCAGGCGGTGAATAAGGCTGAGAAAGCGAGTAAGGTGCTTCAAGAGTCTACCGGGGTATCAACCAGAGCCTTTGACAAAGCGATAGGTCAGGCTGAAGAAACCACTAAATGGGCCCGGGAGACCATTGAGACAGCTCAAGGAACCTTTGAGAGCGCTATAGTCGGGGCTGAGGGGGTACGTGAGGGGGCGAGGGAGGCTGTCGAGTCAATGAGGAAGGCTTCGCAGGCAGCTCAAGCTAAAGCCGATGAAGTAAGCAGGGAGGTTCGGGAAGCGGCTGAGGCAGCGATGGCTAGGGCCGATGAAGTGAGTAAAGAGGTTCGGGAGATAGCCGATGGGGTAAGTAGGGAGGTTCGGGAAGCGGCTGAGGCAGCGATGAGGGCGTCTCGAGAAGCTTTAAGCATGGTTGATAAAACAGGTAAGGAAGTCAAGGAGGCAGTTGAGGAGGCGACCAGATTATCCGGGGAGGCAATAGCTAGGGCAGAGGCAATAGGTAAGGAAGCCAAGGAGGCGGCTGAGGCAGCGAAGCGAGAGGCTAAGGAGGCGGCTGAGGTGGCGAGGCGAGCCACTAAGGAAGCGGCTGAGGCGTCGATAAGGGCATTTGAGACCGCAATAAGCCGGGCTGGGGAAACCGGCAAAGTGTCTGAGGAAGCGGTTGAGACAGCGATAAAGCGGGCTGGGCGAACCGGTAAAGTGTCTGAGGAGGCGGCTAAGGCGGCGACAAGCCGGGTCGAGAAAACTGAAGAACTGACTGAGGAGGCGGCTGGGGTAGCGGGAGAGCAGGCTGAGACAGCGATAGGCCAGGTTGAGGAGGAAAATAGGAAAGCAGAGAAGAAGAGAGCGGAGGACCGTTTGGATTTCCTGGCCAGAATGTATGCGGCTAATAAAGATAAACGAGGTAAGGGTAAGGAAGAAGACTAGGGAGCTAAGAAGCAAAACCAGCCAGGCTAAAGGGGGAGTCGGAAGACATATAGGCAGCTAGGAAGAGACTAACAGAAGACGTATAGATATCTGAGTAGCGTTAGGCGGAAGATATGTAGGTATCCGGAGCGAAGAGTTGAGCTAAAGACCGGGACGGCTAGGAATATCAACCGGAGGCACTGACGATATAAATATACAGAAGCCAGCACAACTGCTTGAGTTTTTAGCAGGTTGGTGGCTGGAACAAAAATCAGAGTGAAGGAGGTCATTGGTAATGAATCAAAGAGAGCACCCCCCAAAAGCCCGTGAACGGGTTGAACAACAAGCTGAGAAGGTGGGGAAGCCAGGGGAACAACCGGCGGTAAAACCCCCTGAGGAAGTTCGAGAGCAGCCGTCAACCTCCTTGAGTGAGATTCTGTTGCGGGCGGAGAGGGCATACGCAGCCTATATGGACGCCCAAAAGGAGGTGGCTAAGGCCTACCGGGAGAGTGAGCTGGAAGCAGAGAGGGTCTACAAGGAGGGTGAGCGGCAGGCCAGGGGTGTCCGTGATGGGAATATTAGGCAATCCCTGAAGGCTCGTGATGAAGCCATAGAGAAATCCGCAAGCGCTCGTGAGGAGGTAATAGCACAGGCAGAGCAGGCCTATAAGAATACTAAAGAGCAAGCCGACAAGGCTTTTAAGGATAGTGAACTGCGGGCCAAGAATGCCTATGATGAGGGTGTAAGACAATCCCTGAAAACCTATGAGGGAGTTGTAGCCCAAGCTGAGGAGAAGCGTGAGGAAACCATAGAGCAGGCATGGAGCGTTTATAGCAAGAGTACCGGGTAGGACAGAATAACTTGGGTAGGTAACGTTGTTACTTGGCTTGCTTACCTATTTGATTAGCTTATAGTAGTGAGGGTATATCTTTAAAGGCATCGGCAAGGTCTCTATGTTCGACCTCTATTCCTTCCCGCCTCCGTTTAATGGTGGCGATGAGGTCAATTGTTTGGGTGAAGTAGTCTACAATTTTACTTACCCCGCTGAGCTCGGAGAGAATTACCGTAATATTCATTGAGTTTTTTTCCCGGGGGTAGTCACCAGTCCTTATTATAGCCTCCGGTGCTATATGCTTCAGGTGGGTACCGATGTCCCTAATCAAGGTCATGTCCATGTCCTTGGGTGGAGCCGAGATAAGATATAATCCTCTGCCGGCATCTGCCGGATTGCACCGGAGTGATAGCTCGGTTATGGCATTGCTAATCACCTGAGCCCCCCGCTGGTCTCCCGCAATCTTATCCCGGAAGTCGAAGGGATTTTTCATTCGTCCAATTTGTTGTTTACTATAGCCTATCACCGTCCACCCGGCTAAAGTCTGTATTATATCGCCAGCGTCGAGTATCCTTGAGCCAATGTATTGGGGCTTTGTCTCTTCACCGGCGCAGAGTAGATTATAGAACGGTTCCGCGATTAAGGCATTGATTCTAGCCAGGTTGCCTCTGATTGAAAAGTTCTTACTAATATACCTTTGATTGTTAACCAAAAATATGGCATCCGCTACCAGATAAGCAGATTTAAGGCAGGTAGCAGCATTATAGATAGTTCTACCCTCTGTTTCCTCCTCATGCTGAAAGGGGAGGACAATAAGGTTATATATCGGTTTTTCTATGTAGCGCTCTTTCAACTGTTGGGTTATGGCGGCTATGGCTCCGGAGCCAGTGCCACCGGCAGCCGCGGCGATTAATAGGAAGGCATCTGTCTCGGCAAGCTGTGCTGTTTCCCTGATGGCATCTGTGATCTTGTCACCATCGTCTCGGGCAATCTCAGCCCCCAGCTCATTAATCTTGCCGACGCCGTGCCCACCGGTCTTCTGACCTCCGATGAGTATCCGGGCGCGGTAGTTAGGCCTGATAGTGCCTAGCCCGCTCAGGTCAGCCACATCGGTGTTAACCGCAATGGCGCCGGTAATTATGTTAATCTGGCGTTGAACATGCGCCCTTATACCTAGCCGGGCAAACTCATCGGCAATCCTACCGCCGCATTGTCCCAAACCGATAACCAGTAATTTCATTTTACCCTTCCTCTATTTAGAGAGGTTTTACTATTTTAGGCAAAACTGGGCGAAGATGTCAATTCGGGGCTAGTGGTGCCTGTGTGGCGCTAGCTAAAGTCCTTTACCGGCAACATAGCTGGCTAGGTCAGCTAAACGGCAGCTATAGCCCCACTCATTATCATACCAGGCAAGTACCTTGACCAGGTTGCCTTCGATGACTATGGTGCTCAGCGCATCAAAAATAGAGCTCGCCGGGTTACCCTTAAAATCCGAGCTGACTAGCGGCTCCTGGCAATACTCCAGGATACCAGCTAAAGGTCCCTCAGCAGCCGCCTTAAAAGACTGATTTATGTGCTCAACATTAACCTCTCTGCCTAGTTCAGCGACGAAGTCGACCACCGAGACGGTTGGGGTTGGAACTCGGAAGGCCAACCCGTGAATCTTCCCCTTAAGTTCCGGAATAACCATGGTTACCGCCTTGGCGGCACCGGTGGTGGTGGGAATAATGTTTATGGCGGCGGCTCGAGCCCGGCGCAGGTCTTTGTGGTACATGTCCAGAATCCTCTGGTCGTTGGTATAGGCGTGAATCGTGGTCATCAACCCCTTAGTTATGCCGAAGCTTTGATGTAGTACCTTGACCACCGGGGCAACACAGTTGGTGGTGCAGGAGGCGTTGGAGATAACGTGATGCTTTTTGGGGTCATAATGTTCTTCATTGACGCCGAGGACAATAGTTACATCTTCATTCTTGGCGGGAGCTGAGATAATCACCTTCTTGACACCACCCTCCAGATGAGCGGCGGCCTTGGTGGCATCGGTAAATAGCCCGGTTGACTCCATTACGATATCAACCCCGTAGTCCTGCCACGGGATTTTTCCCGGATCACGCTCGGCCAATACCTTCACCTTCTTACCGTCAACGATAATTGAATCCTCAGCGGCTTCTACTTGGCCGGGATAGGGACCGTAGGTAGAGTCCCATTTTAGCAGGTGGGCGTTGGTTTTAGGGTCAGTGAGGTCGTTAATGGCGGTTACCTCAAGTTCATCATTGTGGTATTTCTTGATTGACCTGAAGGTAAGTCTACCTATCCGCCCAAAACCGTTAATCCCAATCCTGGTTGTCATTTCTGCCTCCTCGGTGATTTTCGTCCCCAGTTATACCGGTGAAGTCAAATTATATCACAAAATATCTTAGACTATCAGGGTAATGACTATTTACTTTAGCAGTTGCCTAGCGCCAGATTGTAGAAGGCGGCCGTTCCGGCAAAGCGGGCATTTTTGCCGAGCTCCGCCTCTATTTTTAGGAGGCGGTTATACTTGGCAGTGCGCTCCGAGCGGCAGGGGGCGCCGGCTTTAATCTGGCCTGTCCCCATACCTACTGCCAGGTCGGCGATAGTAGTATCTTCCGTCTCCCCGGAGCGGTGGCTTATAATCGCCGTCCAGCCGGCCTTTCTAGCCCTCTTGATAGCGGCAATTGTTTCCGTAAGGGTGCCAATCTGGTTTAGTTTAATAAGGATAGAGTTAGACGCCTTTAGGCTAATGCCCTGGCTTAAGCGGTTTACATTGGTAACGTAGAGGTCATCACCCACCAGCTGGACCTTACCGCCCAATTTTTGGGTCAGGAGCTGCCAGCCGTCCCAGTCGTCCTCGGCCATGCCGTCCTCAATACTGATAATAGGATAATCCGATACCCAGTTGACATAATAGTCAACCATCTCCTTACTGGTGAGGGAAGCCCCTTCCCTCTTCAGGATATATTTACCATCGCTGTAGAACTCGCTAGCGGCCGGGTCCAGGGCGATAAAGCAGTCCTTACCTGGCTTGTAGCCGGCTTTTTCAATCGCCAGCAAGACTACTTCTACTGCCTGTTTATTTGATTTAAGTGGCGGGGCAAATCCTCCCTCATCGCCGACATTGGTGTTCAGACCTTTATCCTTAAGCACCCTTTTCAGGCTGTGGTAGACCTCAGCGCTGATTTGAAGGGCGTGACTGAAGCTCCTGGCTCCGGCTGGCATCACCATAAATTCCTGGAAATCTGTTGAATCCGCAGCGTGTCGGCCACCGTTCAGGATATTGAGCATCGGGACCGGAAGGGTGTAGGTGTCAGCTCTACCTAGATAGCGATAAAGGGGTATATTAAGACAGTTAGCGGCGGCGTGAGCCACCGCTAGTGATGTTCCCAGAATGGCGTTAGCCCCCAGTCTGGATTTGTTAGCCGTGCCATCAAGGTCGATTAGCTTATGGTCAATGGCATCTTGGTCGGTAGCGGGCATGCCGATTATGGCGGCGGCAATAGGCTTGTTAACATTGGCGACTGCCCTAAGAACACCGAGTCCATTAAACCTGGAGTCGTCTCTATCCCGGAGCTCTACCGTCTCATACTTACCGGTGCTGGCTCCAGAAGGCACGGCGGCGCGCCCGGTTGTGCCGCTATGCAGCTTTACCTCAACCTCAAGTGTTGGGTTACCTCTGGAATCCAGAATTTCTCTGGCTTTAACAGCCTCAATGGTTGACATTCTTTGCTCTGCCATCTTTTTTCATAAATCTAGTTTCGAGGTCGGTTTGAAATTCTCAGTCGATAGCTAGCTCAAGAGCCTTCTTTACTGCCTCAGCTGGGCTCTCGGCCAGGATGATTGAATTATCCAGCTCACTATTTCTGGATATTGCCCAGGTGTTTAGGCCGATAACCGGGATGCCGCTTTGGAGGGCGTAGCCTATCTCAGTGAGGGTGCCGTAGCTGCCGCCAATGGCGATAACTGCCTGGGCTGATTTGACCATGGCCGCGTTTCTGGCATAACCGAGGCTGGTGGCGATGGGGATCTGGACATAGGAGTTGGCTGCCTGGCGACTGTCTCCGGGAAGAATCCCGATAGTCATTCCTCCCTCGGAACTGGCCCCCTTGCAGGCAGCCTCCATCACCCCGCCCAAGCCGCCACAGACCAGAATCACACCCTGCTTGGCCAGTTCACGGCCGACCTGCTCCGCTACTTTAGCCTCTTTTGAGGTAGGCTGACTGCCACCAATAACGGCGATAAACCTCTTTTTATTCTCTGGCATTTATGAGATGCTCCGTCTGAGAGATAGAGGAATTATATCACCTGAAGCTGAGGAATGGAAGAGAATATATGATAGGCGAACCTCTATCGAGCGAATTTTCGCCAGGCTTAAAGGCTATAGGCGACTAAACAATATAACCGTGAGGCGCAAGCAAAAGGTGACGGTTCATGACCTAATACCAGTGATTGTGACGCAAGCTATAGCTTTGGCTTTTCCTGATACACCGAGGAATTGTGTCTGGTAGTTGATTAGAAAATATTAGCGGAATTTTTTAATGGCATCCTTGTAGATAGAATCCCGAGTGCCAACAAGATGGATAACCATTTCATCTGGATTTTCATCGTAACTATATATAATGCGGTATTTACCTTTCTGTCGTTTGTAATACCCACTCAGTTCATAGCTTAAAGGATGGTGAATAATAACCCTACGATTATCCCATAGCCAGTCAGTTTTCTCTAACAGTCGTTCGCTTTCAAGTTGGGGGATACCTAAAAGGGCATCTGGGTCAAATAGAAGCCCTCCCATATTAACTCCGAGTCTTTAATCTCCTGCGAATTTCATCAATAGAAATGAGAGAATCATGCGGAAGCTTTAAAGACTGTTTTAATCTATCCCTAATCTCTGGCCTCAACTCAAGTCCTTCATCAGGGTCAGGCAAGCTCTCCTCAAGCTCTTCTATCACGCCACTAAGTCGGGCAACGTCCATTCTCAGCGTAGGAATCTCAGCTAGACTTGTAGTGTGAGCGTGTAAAATATAGTTATATTGTTCTTCTGGAAAATCATCTTGGTCCTGATAGGGGCCAGAATATGGAGCCTCAGCTGGTTCATCAAGCCTTTCAAATTCTATACTAAACAAGAGGTCATTCAGACTAATGACGACTGGTTCTGGGCCAACATTCAGAAGGCTCATGGTTAATCGCCCTCTAAACCCTGGGTCAAGCTGTAAGCCTCCAAAAGCATTAATTCCGAGCCTGGCAAAAGCGGAGCGGATACCAAATTTCCCACAGAATTCTAACGGAAACTCTAGTCTCTCAAGAGAAAGGACACCCACCATTTGCCCAGGTAGAATGCCATAACTTGGCTTCTCTGGGTTTAGAATAACTACACTACCAAGCTTTTCGGGGCTAACTGGGCTTGCAAGGATTTTCGTGCCAACCTTTAAGTCATAGGAAGCGGGTTGAACTTGTTCCGAATTGAATGGCTCAATGCATAATTCCCCGCTCTCCACCAATCTTTTAATCTGTCTCCCAGATAGTATACCCATAATCTCCCCCTGCTAATTTTTACTATCTTTCTTTATTATACCACACCTAACTGACCATTTCTCAAGCAAGCTCTCCCTTGTCCCGCCTGTCCCCACTTGCTATAATGAAGCAGATATTGTAGGTGGGCAAAAGTGGGTAGAGTTAAGGACTCAGCTTATCAGCGAATAGTGGTCAAGTTTGGCACCGGCCTGGTTACCGGCGGCAGTGACCATCTGAACCCAGACATAATGTCCGGCTTAGTTAAGCAGGTGGCGCAGCTTCACAAGCAGGGTCGGGAGCTTATTGTTGTCTCTTCGGGGGCCATCGCCTCGGGGCGGTATAAGCTGGGACTATCCAAGAAGATTAGGGATATCCCCTTTAAGCAGGTGCTGGCAGCGGTGGGGCAAAGTCAACTGATGCATTTCTACGACCAGCTGTTCAGCCAGTATGATATTACGGTGGCGCAGGCTCTACTGGCTAAGGCCGACCTCTCTGACCGGGCTGGTTATCTCAATGCCCGTAATACCCTGCTGGCTCTGCTGGAGCTTCGGGTGCTAGCCATCGTTAATGAGAACGATGTGGTGGCGGTGGACGAGATTAAAGAGGCTAGATTTGGCGATAACGATAACCTGTCAGCCATGGTGGTCAATCTGGTTGATGCTGACCTACTGTTAATTCTTTCCGATATTGCCGGACTGTATACTGCCGACCCGCACCGTAGTCCCGAAGCTCGTCTTATCCCGCAGGTGGAGAGAATAGATTCGGAGATTGAGCGTCTGGCTGCTGGTACCACTAGCGGCCTGGCCATCGGGGGTATGGTTACCAAGATAGAGGCTGCCAAGCTGGCTACCGCTTCCGGAGTAACGGTAGTCATTGCCGATGGCAGAGAACCAGATGTCATTTTACGGTTGGTTGCCGGTGAGGCGATAGGGACTCGTTTCCTACCTACTACCAGCAAACTTGAGAGTCGTAAACGCTGGATGCTCAGTGGCCTTTCTACCAAGGGCAAGCTGGTGGTAGATTCGGGGGCGGCCACGGCTCTAAAGAAACAGCGAGGGAGCCTGCTGGCCGCCGGCATTAAGCAGGTTGAAGGTCCTTTCCAGCAGGGTGACATAGTTAATATCTATGCTCCGGAGGGGTCTCGCCTTGGTTGTGGCATAAGCAACTACAGCTCAGCGGACATTGAAATCATTAAGGGGGCGCACTCCGGAGAGATTGCTACCCTTCTTGGCTATGACTATGGCTCTGAGGTTGTCCACCGAAACAATCTGGTGGTGTTTTAGAAAGCGAGGTTTAGAGTGACGGTCGGCAAAGTATACTTTGATAGCGGCGAGTTTATCGTTGGGGTTAATTACCAGTTCCATAATGAATCACAAGCCGGCTGGTGGGGAGAGCTGGTGCCTGAAGAATACCGGCGCATTAGCGATGGTGATGGCTATATGCTTGAATTAGAGGATGGGCGCCGGGGCCGATGCTCCCTTTTGAAGCGGGTTAACCGTGCGGTGAGAGGAACCCCTCCACTCTACCACTATTATTTCCGGGGGCGCGGGCAGTTTGAAGGGACACCAAGGCAGCCTGGACAAACTGGTGGTATTGTAGCTTAGGGAGGATGGGGTTACCATAAAAAGGAGTAAAGACTATGAAATCACCGATAGAAGAACTGGAAGAGTTGGGGGATGCGGCTAAAGCGGCGTCGCGCCGTCTGGCTTACCTTTCTACCGAGGTTAAGAACAGGGCTTTATGTAATATCGCTGATGACCTCCTGGCCAAGAAGGAGGAGATACTGGCGGCGAATCAAATTGATTACCGGGCTGGTGAGGCGTCAGGTATGAGTGATGCCATGCTTGACCGATTGATGCTTTCACCTGAGCGTCTTGAAGCCATAGCTCAGGATGTGCTGGCGGTGGCGGCACTTCCCGACCCGGTAGGTGAGGTATTTGATATGCGCACCCTGCCCAACGGCTTACTGCTCGGTAGAAAGCGGGTTCCCTTGGGGGTAATCGGTGCTATCTATGAAAGCCGCCCCAATGTTACCATAGACATCTCTGCCCTGTGTCTTAAGTCGGGTAATGCCATTATTCTACGGGGAGGTAAGGAGGCAATTCACTCTAATAGTTCCCTGGCTGAGGTGGTTCAGGGGGCGATAGCCAGAGCCGGTGTCCCTGACGGCGCCATGCAGTTTATTGAGAATACCGATCGGGCCCTGGTAGTCCATCTGCTTAAAATGAGTGACATTATTGACCTAGTTATTCCCCGCGGTGGTGCCGGGCTGATAAAACTCGTTACCGAAAATGCGGCTATGCCCGTGGTCAGTGGGGGGATTGGTGTCTGTCACACCTTTATAGACCGGAGTGCCAATTTAGATAAGGCGGTGGCGATTGCCTTTAACGCTAAGGTGCAGCGCCCCACCGTCTGTAACGCTTTAGACAGTCTGCTGGTTCACAAAGATGCTGCTGAGCGCTATCTGCCTTTGGTAGCTGCGGCGTGGTCGAAGGCTGGGGTTGAAATGCACTGTGATAAGCGGGCACTAGCTACCCTCCAGATGGATGCCTCTTTGAGGCTCGTCCCGGCGACCAACGACGATTGGGGGAAGGAGTTTTTATCGCTAACCGCCGCCATCAAGGTGGTGGACTCTCTGGATGAAGCGCTGGAGCATATTGAGCGTTACGGCTCCGGGCACTCTGAGGCTATTGTTACTGAGGAATATGAAGCCGCCATGCGTTTTCTTAATGAGGTGGATGCGGCCTGCGTCTATGTTAATGCCAGCACCCGGTTCACCGATGGTGGTCAGTTTGGCCTGGGGGCTGAGGTTGGTATCAGCACCCAGAAAATGCATGCCCGCGGCCCCCTGGGACTAAAGGAGCTGACTACCTATAAGTGGATTATCTTTGGTAGCGGGCAGGTAAGGCCCTGACCACCTCAGTCCAACTTGAGAACCTCTTTTTGAACCTGAAATAGCTGATTGATGCCCTTCTCAGCTAAGGTGAGGAGGGAGTCAATGGTCTCCTTGGAGAAAGGTTTAGCCTCCGCTGTCCCCTGAATCTCAACGAACTCGCCCTTACCTGTCATGGCTACATTGAAGTCAACCCCAGCATTACGGTCTTCGTCGTAGCACAGGTCTAACATCATATAGCTGTGCACAATGCCCACGCTGGTAGCTGCCACCGCTGCCTTTAACGGTATGGAGGATATTATTCCCATATTGGCCAGGGTCTTCATTGCTTGATACAGGGCGACGTAAGCCCCGGTAATGGCCGCGGTTCTGGTACCACCATCGGCCTGAAGCACATCACAATCCACTACTAAGGTTCTTTCGCCCAGTGCCGTGAGGTCGGTTACGGCTCGTAGCGAGCGTCCAATAAGGCGCTGTATCTCCTGATTTCGGCCGGTAATCCTACCCAGTGAGGAATCACGGGGGGAGCGGGTAACCGTGGCGCGCGGTAGCATGGCATATTCGGCAGTAATCCAGCCACTGCCCCCACCTCTAAGAAAGGGGGGCACTCTCTCCTCAACACTCACTGAGCACAGCACTTGAGTCTTACCCAGTTCTATCAACGCCGAGCCTTCGGCAAAGCTCTGGTAGCCGGGTATTATTCTTACCGGTCTGAGTTCATCAAAGGCACGCCCGTCAGATCTTTTCATACAAAATCTTCCCTTCTAGATGGTGACTTGTGCCCAAGTATAACACTGGGAGATGGCGTTGGCAATTAGAAGATGTTGCATCTACCTCACCCCCTTTGTCCCCCTCTCCTTCAAAGTAGGGAGGGGCGAAACTTTATGTTAAGGAATTGTTAATCAGTTGGTGATTTTCTTTAAAGACTAAAAACAATTAAAATTTAAGACCTACGACTTTAGGTTCCTGGATCAGAATAAAAGGCTTCAAGCATAAGCTCTACAGCCTGTTTAGCTTCCTGTTCCAATTCCTTGCGATTGGTCCATTGTTGATCTACCGTTATCGCTGGACTCTCGGCATCAAGGTGAATAATAGCATTTCTTCTCTCGCGGAGTTGCTGCAATTTAGGATTAACTTGAGCGTCCATCAGAAGTCGCTTGGTGCTTCCAACAAATCCAGGAGTGAACTCTCTCAATTGAGAATCTACTACAGCCATAGCTAACACAATAACAGCTAACCATGCACCAGCACAGAAGGCCGTCTGAACTTCTCCTATCAAAGCACATGCTTGTTCGCTTACAAAGTATGAACCCTCACCTTGGTAAGATTCGCCCACTTCTTCAAACCAGCATCGCCTTGATTCCCACAATTCTTTGCTCGGATATTCTAACCAGTCCATCGTAGCTTGCTATGTCCTTCCTCCATGTTCCTACCTAAACCGCTAATTATCATTCTACACTTTCAGACTGCTAAAAACAAAAAACTTCATAAAATACTTCATTACTCCTCTTAAACACCCATTTTACTACCTAGCTTATTTCAGGCTCAGCAGGTATTCTTTTAGCCACCTCAGGACAGCGTTGGCAGCGTCTAACTTGTTTTGCTCCCGGTTTCCCGGGAAGCTATGTTTCTGGCTCTCAGTACCAGATTCACAAGACAAACCAATATAGAATAGCCCCAGTGGTTTTTCCGGGGTAGCACCACCGGGCCCGGCAATGCCGGTATCCGTCAGACATATATCGGTAGCCAGTAATTTTCTACCGCCCTGTGCCATCTCCTCGGCCACCTGGTAGCTAACGGCGCCATATTGGCTCAGGCTAGTCTCGCTAACTCCAGCTACTTTAATCTTAACCTCGTTACTGTAGGCGGTAATTGACCCCTTATAGTAATCTGAGCTACCGGGGACATTGGTTATCAGGTGAGAGAGTAGCCCGCCGGTGGCTGACTCCACCACCCCCAGGGTTAGCCCTTTCCGGCGGAGTAGATTGCCTACCTCTTGCTCTAGACTGGTCACAGCTTCAGACAAGTCTTTCTCCTTTAGAAAGGCTACTTCTTCTTGACTTCAGGATAGAAAGTATAGACTAGCCACCAATTTCGTGTTATTATCCAGCTAACTTAGTATATCGGAACTATAGGGATAAAATAAAGCCATAAGACATGTCCCAAACGACTTAGTCAACAAATTGAGAAGGAGGGTGGTCAATGCAAACCGCAGGCTTAACCTTTAGCATCCTTGGTGGGATATGTGCCATAGTGGGTGGTCTCACCGCCGGTGGTGTGATTCCAATACTGGTTGGCGCGTTTACCTGGATGTTCTGGCTTATTATGGCGGGGGTTTTGCTCTTAGTCTCCATCGCATTTAATACCATGAGTAAGGGCGAGTACTAGTAATCCGCGGCATCTATTTTATTCATTTTGGGCAGTGACGCTAAGATTTCACTACGGGTTTATCCCAGTGCCCCCAGGAATGAGGTGATCGGCTTTACCGATGGGGTATTGCGGGTAAGGATATCAGCACCACCGGTTAGGGGCAAAGCCAATAGGGAACTCCTGGCTTTCTTGAGCCAGCTTTTAGGGATTAGCCAGGGCTCGCTCACTATCACCAGGGGTCATACCAGCCGCAATAAGACGGTAGCGGTTAGTGGCCTGAATCAGGAAGAGCTGCTCGGGCGACTACTGCCTAGAGACTGAGCCTTTCGCCTCCGGCGGCGACGCCAGTAGGTAATGCCGAGCGCCGTTCCCCATATCGGGCTGAAGATACCAATCCAGATAAGCGCTGTCCCCAGCCCCTGTCCGAAGGTGGTCAATCCGCGGATGGCGGAGTTAAGCGTCTCACTGGTACTCCACCCCGGGGGCACCAGCGGCCCCAGGCTAATCTCCGGGGCGAGATTTACGGAAATCAGGCTCATGGCTGAGATTTGCTCCAGATATTGCATGCGGCCCTTGATTTGCTCTATCTCATAGCGTATTCGGGACAGGGCTTCATAGATTTGGAGGATATCTTCCACATCTTCGGCTTTTTCCAGAAGGGCTAGGTATTGGCTCTCGGTGGCTGCAGCGTTCCTTAACCGGGACTCAAGGTCAACGTATTCTTCAGTTATGTCCTGAGTGCTGGTGCTTTCCGAGGTTACCCTTACCGCCAGGGCTCGGAGCTCGGCTAATGCCTGTTCAAATTTGTTACTGGGAATGCGAATCGAAATCCGACCCCTCATCTCCTCTCCCTCACCAAAGATGTTGGAGTCCACTACCCAGCCACCCAGCCCTATTGACAGCGCCTCTACCTCATCCCGGGCTTGGCTTACCTCCACCACCACCAGCGACATATCGGCGTTACGGACTATTATTCGTTCCTGGGGTATCGGTGACGGTTCTGGTGCCGGCGCTCCTTCTATCCCCGGTTTATCTGGGCGCGGCATTGCGGGTGCTGGTATCGGGGTGGGCATTACTTCGTATGGTGCTCCCTCCTCGCAGGCGGTAAGCACCAGCGGGAAAATGAATAACATTGCTATCATTATTAACCCTAACCTTTTCATAACCTCTCCGTTATATTAGTTGGATATTTAATCTAAGCTTGGCGCTATCTAGCATCACTATATTATAACGCTGGGGAAAAGAAAAGGGTAGTGGGTAGCTAATTTTGCTGACGGCATGGTAAAAATGGACTAAATTTGACTAAATTAGACGATTTGGTAGGTCTAGGGGATTGACAAACGGATATTTTATGCTATAGTAGCACTGTGCCAGGCTTGCCGGTTGACAAGCTGTGGTACAATAAGGCTATAGGTAGAGAGGAGGTGATGTTATATGGCAAAAGCCTGGAGGGAGTGCTCCAACACCCGATTTTTGGGGTGGTCCTGAAGGGGGAGAGCCTGAAAAGGCATTTACGGAACAAGAGAGAAACCTTTTCTCCATGGGAAGAAGAGAACTGAGGTTCTGTTTATAGTTGTGGAGAGAAAAGCATATCCTTAAGGAGGATAAATAAAAGTTCGATGAAAAACAAAAGAATATCTAAAATACTTGGCTGGGGTTTATCATCGGGTCTTATCTTCGCCTCGGTAGCGGCAATATTCGTTAGTCCCGCCGTCGCTGATGAGGTGGAGTGGGGCAAGGTAAACACCCCCAGCTGGGCAGACCACGTCATTGAGCCTGGTTCCGATATCTATGGTTACGATATCGACGGTGACGATGGCGACTTTATCGTTGCCGTTGGTGCCGTAAACGGGTCCGATGATGATGACGGTGGTTCCTTCCAGGGGCTGACCGGCAGCTTCTACACCGACCCCGGTGACGGCTCGGTTACGGTTACCAAAGTCACCGATACCAGCTACACCTTCAGCGGGACTGCCGAGGGCAACGCCTGCTATCTCAGCGGTGACTTTACCGCTGTCCTGAACGTTGAGGTTGCCGGGCTTTTCGGTTTTGGCTTTACGGGTAACGACGCCTGGGCGGTCATCACCGGCACGACAACCGCTACCACCATGACCTTCAGCGGTATGCTCTACATTGACCCGGGTGATGCTCCTCTCGTCGATGCGTTCCATGAGAATTCGCCATATACCTTCGGCGACGACTGGTTCTGCGTTGATAACTGGCAGGTAAGCAGCCCCAGCGCCTGGGGTGACTTCGTCATTAACTACGGTCAGTTCACCGAGCCCCGGGTATGGACGTCCGACGACGGCGGGGTCACCTGGAGTGATATCACCGCCGACGTTCAGGATTCGGCTAACCTGCCCGGACCCTTTATCCAGTTCGGCTACGGCGGCGTTGCCATTGCCCCCGATGACCCGGACTGGCTGGTCATTAGCGGCGGCATCTTTGACCCCGCCCTTATCGGGATTGCTGACGCTGGCGGCGCGGGCTTACCATTATCGGGCGCCCTGGTAGGCGTGCCGGCAACGGTAGCTTCCAAGGACGGGACCTCTGACTTCTCCTTCGCCGGCGATATGGTAGACCCTGATAACGGCACCCGCATGGCGCTGATTTATGATGTGGACGTCTCCATTGAGACCGATAGCAATATCCACATCATCGCCGTGGCTGGGCTGAACAATAACGATAACCTTGCCACCTGGGGCAATTCTGATGGTGCGGTCTTCCGCCTGGATGCCGGCACCTGGCTCACCGGAACCTGGGAAGATACCACCTTCTACCCCGGCTGGGATGAATTTGTGGGTAATGCCCCTACCTGGGGCGTGGTTGACGGTGAGTTCTCCACCAACTTTGACCTTGATGACACCTACGTGTGCATCGGGGCTGATAATGATGACATCCCCTATGTCCAGATGGCTCTGTTTGAGAGCGGCACCTGGAACGGTGAGGGTGGCTTCCCTGACGCGGTGGAAATCAACAGCGACGGTGAGACCCTGCTCAGCGAGCCCGCCCTGCGGAGCATGGGCTTAGCCCTGCCCGCTGACTACGACGGGAGCGACCCGGGAGCCCGCTCTATCTTCCTCTACGTTGATGCCTTTAACACGGTTACCGGGCTGGTGGGCGGCTTTGTCTTCCGCCTTGATAACGACGCCCTGACCGTCACCTGTGGTCCCTCGGGTGACCCGCTGCTGGCCTCAATTGCTATCCACGGGGATGCCGATACCGGCAAGCTAATGATCGGCAAGTACATGGACTGGGATAATGATGGCTCTGGTCCTGGTGAAGCTGTTGAGTTTGACAACTGCGCCGGGGTTTCGGTGTGGCACACCGAGGAGCTTGACTTCTGCTGTCCGCAGTGGGATGCCGCCTGTAAGGACCCCTCGGGACCCTATGGGGCTCAGGTGATGTACACCCCCGATGGCGACAAGGCTTACGCCTCTACCACCGGTCTTCTGGACCTTGAGTACGTTGACCCCTGGACCTACGGGGGTGGTCTCTCTGATGAATCCGCCTTCTCGGTGAGTCTGGATGACGGTGTCTCCTTTAACCAGCTGGGCCTGATTGATACCGACATTGACTACCTGTCCGATGTTGCCATCTGCCCTGACTGCAGCGTCATCTACATCTCCACCATCAACGTGATGGAGCGGTGGGGAGATTGCTGCGGCGTGAGGGGTGAGGGTGGTGAGGTATGGCAGGTCGGTGACTGCGACAGTGTCTGGCGCAGCTACGACGACGGTGATACCTGGGAGAGAATCTACCACGGAGAATGGGACGGAGAACTGCTCCTCAGGCTGCCCTGTGATGACCTTGAGGATTGCTGCACCGTTTACCTTGGTATCCAGGGAACCGATGAGCTCTACTACAGCCGTGACTGCGGTCAGTGCTGGAACAGCCCACCGGCGACCAAGATAGTTATCCAGGACTTTGTCGTTGAGAGCGAGAACGTTGTCTACATCCTTGATGATGAGGGCATGGTCTCCAAGTCCACCCAGTACGGACGGCGCTGGAGCGATGCTGAGGACACCGGCCTTGATTCGGGGCACAGTATCACTTCCTGCTGTGACCAGGGCGATGGCTTCGTGGTCGTCGGCGGTGATGGCGGCGATCCGGTAGCCTGGTCTGATGACGGCGGTGACAGCTGGAACACGACCGATGACCTACCCAGTGCGGGTAGCGGCGAGGTTCACGTTGCCTGTGACCCGACCTGCGTGGGCACCATCTACGCGGCTGTGGACGGTGACGGCATCTACCGCACCACCACTGACAGTGGCGCCTGGGATGACCTCAACGCTATGGCTTACGCCTACAGCGGCATTGTTGTCGCCCGCGAGGGTACCCTGTATGCCTCCACTGACGAAATCTCGGTGGATGTTGACGTTACTCCTGGTGAGTATTGCCTGGACAGGAAGATAGTTGGCGCTGGTGCTGCTGGCGCAGACTATGTATACAGTGGTGTGGCACGCAACCTGACGCCGTGTGAGACCGCCTGCTGCGGCACTGAGGACTGGGATTACCTCTTCAACGGGCTCAGTGACGCCGGCGAGTTCTTTGATGCTCAGCCCACCGCCTTAAGAATCTGCGGCTGTCTCAGTGCGGATAGCAACAGCATACTGTGGGCGATTGATTACGATGGATATAACGTCACCGATGCCTCAGACGGTGCGCTCTGGTCCTACGAGGACTGTGCCGCTAAGACAGGCATCACCCTGACGGCCCCGGCTGATAATACCGTTCTTGACTGCGAGCCGTGTGCTGGCTGCGACGCCGCTTCGTTCACCCTCAAGTGGGAGCGGATGTGTAATGCCTGTAGCTACGACATCCAGATAATGGACGAGGACGGCAACCTGATTGTTGAGTGGGTAGACGAGGACATTACCGGTGACCCGCCGGCTCTGTATATTGACGGGCTCATAGATCACGTGGAGTACTTCCTTGAGTGCGGTAACACCTACACCTGGCAGGTGAGGGAAGCCAACACCGCCGGTGAGTGTATCCACAGCCCGTGGTCGGAAACCTGGACGTTCACCATTGCGGTTGGAGCTGCTGATGCGCTTCAGCTGCTGGCTCCGGACAATGGTACTATGGGTGTTTCGATAAACAGCGTGGCGTTCTCCTGGTCAAGTGTGGCCAATGCCAACTCCTACAGCTTTATCCTGGCACCTAATGCTAATCTGACTGGTGCCCTGGTAAGCATGGATATGGGCGATACCGCCTATAACTTTGTTGGGCCGCTGGAGTTTGGTAAGGCCTACTACTGGA
>SDBS01000168.1_pt1 | contig 55934 bp, 60 predicted proteins | sample 2277091 | NCBI WGS metagenome assembly SDBS01 (sample SAMN10404972, study PRJNA504765) | marine sediment metagenome | isolation source: marine sediment core GS10_PC15, 163 cmbsf | place: Arctic Ocean: Southern Knipovich Ridge | collected 2010 | reverse complement strand
AACAAAAATACCACCAAGACCTGCCATCAATGCATGTCCAAACTGAGGATCTTTTGTGACACCAACAATAATCTCTGTACCCATATCTGCGAAATCAGAAATGAATACTCCTCGACTCAAATCCACATCAATGCCTTTCTCTTTTCCATAGTTCTTTGCGTTATCCATAATCTCAGTGAACGCTTTGCGAACCGCATCTTCATCCTTAAGATTGATTTTCACTCCTCCTGCGTCGGATTTGTGTAAAACATCTTTTGAGAGGATCTTGAGTACTACAGGAAAACCGATAGCTTTGGACTTTTCTACAGCCTCATCTGCAGTCACCGCAGTATCATAAGCTGGAATGGGAATCCCATATGCTTTCATTATGTCCTTTGCTTCGTGCTCCAGTACAAACGTTCTTCCCTCGTCGAGGGCAGTCTTGAAGATTTTTTTGGCTTCTTTCATCGCTTTTCAGACCTCAGCTCTATTTGCTACCACAGTTTCCGTTCCTTTTATGGTTATAACTTATATCCTACATTTAATGGTGAGTAATTCTTAACTGTAAGATATTTCTATGTTCCGCCCTTCTCCTGCCAGTGTCACCACCATCCAGCATTTTCGAGAAAATGCTAAACTTAGCAAGAGCTTTGTCGACGTTCATCGGGATGGGATCCCTCCTGAAGACCTGACTTCCTTCTCCTGTTTGAATACTGGAGCATCACTTCCAGTAACAGAGAGAGTTTCCACAGTTCTTACCACGGCGGGGTCATTATCACTCGTGCTAATTGCATCACTGATATTAGCAAGGTCTGACAGGACAAAGTGAACAGCCGCGGACTCTCCAGAACCTGATGGTGATTCTTTCTTGAAGAGTAAGGACTTCCCTTCAGAAGGTATCTTCTTCCGGGCTTTCAGTCGCGCACGTCGATTAGTTGTTCCTCGAACAACTGCTCTAGTCCACATACCTAGTCCTCTCATACTATTACATACTAGTGCGAGTATATGAGCTCATTCAATTTCTCTAAATACGAAGAAAATATCTTAGTAGATTTCTGAGCTTTTTCATACTTAAATGCCACTGAAATGAAGGGGGAATTGAGATATTGATTGGGTGTTGTTTGATTTCTAATTTGATTAAAAAGTGTCAAATATTCATAAACTATTATCTTAATGAATATTTAACACATTTTCTTACAATCTTCAACGGAAATTATTTATGAACTTGCAAGAGTTTTGTTGAATTTATCTCTGTATTTAATTTCACCATATTGTGCCAATCCCTTTGTTGCTAGTGCCGCTCTCTCACCAGTTGCATATGTTGGTACACCCATTAACTCCATAATCTCTCCAGCCTTAGTTGTGAAACCACCGCCCATAGAAACCACGACAAAGGGAAGACTAGATTGACGCTGATGGTTTGCAATGACATTGGTTATTTCCATGCTTAGACTAGGTGTCTGGAGTAGCATACCTACAACAAACATATCATACTCTCCACTCTTGATTGCTTCTTCGAAGACGATATCATATCTGGACGCATTTGCATCTCCAACAACATCAATGGGATTTCCTATTGCACAATATGCTGGAAGACGTTTTTTGTAAATGTCTGTTAGTTCCTTTGATGGGGTTGGTATTGCTAACTCAAGAGCTTCAAGAGCATCAGTGGTCATCACACCCAAACCACCTCCATTTGTAATCATAAGGACTCTATCTCCCTTTGCTGGAGGTTGCATCGCCAGTGCTTTGGCGGTGTCAAACATATGTTCAAAGTTATCTACTCTAATTACACCCGACTGCTTGTAAGCTGCATCAGCAACACTATCTGAACCTGCAAGAGAACCTGTGTGAGAACTTGCAGCGGCCTTCGCTCTCTGACCCCTTCCTGACTTTACAACAATTACAGGCTTGTTAGGAGTCACTCTGCTAGCTGTATCAAAGAAAGTACGACCTTTATTCTGATCATACCCTTCTGTGTAATAGCAAATGACCTGGGTAGAATTATCTTCTGCAAGATAACAGAGCAAATCATCATCATCTACATCGCATTTGTTACCAAGGCTAATTAGCTTACTAACACCGATACCTAGCTCAGAAGTCCAATCTGCGATTGCTGCAGCAAAAGCTCCCGACTGAGATACTAGTGAAATATTTGCAACATTGCTGGGCTTTGGTCTACCACATCTATACTCAGGCAGGAAGAATGTATCAATATGACTGAGTGTATCTACCACACCAATACAATTTGGTCCAATAATACGGATTCCATGTTTCTTTGCTATCGCTACAACTTCATTCTCAAGTTCTGCACCAATAGCACCCGTTTCCGAAAAACCACCAGAGATGATTATTGATGCTTTGACACCTTTAGCAGCTATGTCATCAAACACCCTAGGTATTATTCTCGCGGGTACTGCAACTATCACTAAATCAATAGGATCTTTAATTTCTTGGAGAGTTGAAAAACAGGGAACACCAAGTACCTGTGAATATTTTGGATTGACTGCGTAGACCTTACCAGCATATTGAGGTTTGATAAAATTCTGAATGATTGATTGTCCCACACTATTCTGGCTCGTAGATGCTCCATAAATAGCGACACTCTTTGCATTGAAAAATATGTCAATTGACTCCATATTCCCACAATTCACGTTTTTTCACACTCGGCTGGATTGTGTTGTAACCTAAGTGGTACTTGTTCTTTACCATTTGGTCATAGATAACAATCCTAATAGCACAATTGATAGACTTCCAATCATGAGGCAGAGTCTTGAACTTTGATATTATTAATGATGGACATTCTATACTGCAAGCTCCCACAGACGAACTTAGTCAGTGGATGAACAAAGCTTTCGAATCGAGATTGAGTTCATTTGATCGGAAGCTATTATGTTATAGCCCCACTGCCTATCCCTACAAGATTAAAGCTCATAAACAGGTTCGGTCAAACAACTTTCCTTCTCTTAGTGTGACAGGTACCTCTTGTTCATTGAACTGTGAACATTGTGATGGTCAGCTCCTGAAAGGCATGGAGTCAACTCTTACCCCAGAATCACTGTTTGAGCGCTGTCTGGAGATAAGGAATCAGGGAGGAGAAGGTGTTCTGATTAGCGGTGGCTCTGATTCTGCTGGTTATGTTCCACTGGAACGATTTGGCAAGGCAATTGGACGTGTAAAGAATGAACTGGACATGTTAGTTGTAGTCCATACGGGTCTTGTAACACCTGAAACCGCTCATCAACTTGCAGCAGCGGGAATTGATGCTGCGATGATCGATGTCATTGGTGATGAAACAGTTTCCTCAAAGGTCTATCATATAGATGATGGTCCAAAAAAGATGAGAAAATCCCTTGATATCCTTGAAGAACACAAGATACCTACCGTACCACATGTGCTTGTCGGATTGAATTATGGACAAATTAAAGGAGAAATTGAAGCGCTTCAAATGATATCGGAGGGAACTCCTTCAGCAGTGGTTATTATTGCACTCAGTCCCGTTCGGAAAACACCAATGGAGAGTATTACACCACCGACTCCTGAAAGTATTGGTCGTATGATGACAGCAGCACGTTTAGGATTCCAAGACATTCCAATTTTGTTGGGTTGTGCTCGTCCAATGGGGCAACACAAAATTGACACAGACAAGTATGCAATCAGAAGTGGTGCCAATGGAATTGCCCTTATCAGCCAAGAAGGAGTAGATTTTGCCAAAGAACGAGAATTAGAACCCGTCTTTGAAGATGTGTGCTGTAGCCTTGCCTATAGATCACTATTGTAATTCTTCTTTACAATCCAGCCAGTGGTTTCATAACCCAAATCAAAAAACCAGAGACCTACTGCTGCTGGTAAGAGCAGTGGCCAAAGTATCGATATTAGGATTACAGAAGTTTTCAGTGTAAATCTGTACTCAAAGAATTTGTACGCCTTAGGGAAAATCTCTTGATTTACCCAGTCATTTCCTCGTTCATCAAGAACGGCTGCAAGAAACAACATAATGACCACTGCCAACCAATCTAGCCAACTGCTAATGGGTGGAAGCCCAAAAATAATCAACACTGAGAATATTAGTACAAATCCCGCAACAAACTGCAATCGATTGACTTTCCCTGACACAATGACTCCAATGATTATGCTTGTCATGAGTGCAAGGTCCCATTCTGATACAGTCATTATGAAACCAAAAAGAACACCAGCAAGAGCAAGTGGAATCCATGAGAGATCTGGTCTGTCTAGTTCGTCAAGAAGGTCATCGCCAATCTTCAGGGTTAATCCTGCAAGAAGATAGGCTGAGAAATACACCACCCATTCTATCATACGTATTCACCGACCAGAAACAAACAACGATTGTTATAGTGGCCCCTCAGCTTAACTATGACTCGTCGCTGGATATTTCTATCCTCAGATAGCCAATTACATCACTGGAGCCAAGTTGACTTCCAATGATTTCTTGATAAAACTTCGTGATTGGCCTACATGAGGAAAACAGGTGTTCCAATAGCCTGACCTGGGAGGTTAGTACGGAATTTTGCTCTAACTGCACCACTGTTTCCATGTGCTCCAAGTACTTTACCTAAGAATTCTCTTTCCCCGGGTGATGTCCATTTCACCTTACGACTTACAAGGGCGGAAGCGTCCGCTCTGGTCCTAATACTATCAAAAAGTAAAATCACTTGATTAGGATGCTGTAGATGTTTTCCTCTACGATAGCTTACGACAACGCCTCTTTGACCAGTTGATACACTCTTAGACATGCGGAGTTCCTCCTATGGGAGTTCTGGTGAACGCCCCTTGGAATCGGATATAAGACTTACTGAATGAACTTTATTTTTGCTCTCTAGGATTAAGCAATGTCTGGACCACTGTCCTTACTAGAACTAGTTGAACTGGATTCAGGACCTTGACTTTGAAAACGAGCATCTTCTTCCTTGCCTTTCTCTAACAATACATCCCTGACCGTCCATCCAACCTGATCCTTTCTTTGCGCCAGCTTGAACAGTGCAAACCAAGTTCTTCCATCACCCATGGCCCCTTGAATAAATAGGTCGTCGACCATCATTCTTGTCACACCAATTTTGTCAGTTGCTATTTGAATGCCTACAGCTATCCTACTTTCACTATCAACAACCTCTTTGACTCTCCATGCATGTTGTAAAGCACTCATTAATGAGAGCAAGGCGACAAAGAGTACTATTAAGAACGCTCCATTAACTTGTTCAAAACCAAATAATGCAAAACCCAGCCCATATAATGATGCTATAAGAATTAGAAGATATGCAATCCCTTCGCCTAATGCATGCTCAATACTAGTCACGCGCCAGTGATAGTATCTTGATAGTCTTGAGGATGGAGCTTGAAAGGTCATGAGATCAGTAAGGTATCTATTCCGTGAAATTCGACCTATGTATAGCCAGATACCCTGCAGGAGCAAAGCATGTAGAATGAAAACCAGTGAAACTGGGCTGAAAAGGGCCTGCATAGGCTTTCCCATGAAATTTTGCGTTTAAACGTATGTAACTACGCGATAGAACAATACTTTCGGGTCACTCCCTACAACGTCACTGTTCACTCTAGAAAACTGTGCACTATGAAAAACCTGAACCCTCTTTGGAGCAAGTCTTGTCATAGGTTTTATTTTGGATCGCGCGGGTCCGGGTATTGTCCTCCCGGAATATTGCCTGGACTCGCCTCCTCCTCTTTTTCTTACAGAATCACTTATCACCAAAATTCTAGGTTCGAACACAGGTGACCACTATGGATAAAGTTCATCACATCGATCCCACAAAGACCAAAGATCTTCAAACATTTCTTGACTCGATGGAAAAAGTAGGAGTACTTGGTGCTGGTCGTCTAGGTAGAGCTGCAGGGATTATCCAGAGAATGTTCGAGGATTCAGAGTGCTTTACATTTCTTTCAATGTCTGGTCCAATGGTTCCAGGAGGACTAAGAAAAGTAGTGAGTCAACTTGTTGAGAGTGGCAAAATAGATGCAATAGTGACTAGTGGTGCTAACATTGTGCATGATCTTGTTGAAGCATACGGGGGAGCACACTATCGTGTACCTGCTGGAAAAGACGACTATGAGCTGCGTGAGGCTGGAATGGGTCGTATTGCTGATATCTATGTAAAAGAAGAAGATTTTGAAAAGTTCGAGAAGGGAATCTATGCATTTCTTGATGGACTACCTGAAGAGAAGATGACAACCCTTGCTCCTAGTGAATTTCTTACCGAACTTGGTCATACTATTAATGATGGTTCCTCAATCCTGAAACAGGCTGCACTCCGTGATGTCCCAATCTTTTCACCAGGTCTGATGGATTCTATGCTTGGCTTCCATCTTTACACTTACAGTACTACCAAGAAATTATCACTTGATTTTGTTAAGGACCTTCGAATCTTGGGAGAAATTATTACTCAGACCAAGAAGACAGGTGCAATCATGCTTGGAGGTGGTCTCACAAAGCACTTCACAATGGGGTCTACAATCCTCAAGGGTGGACTCGATATGGCTATTCAAATCACACTGGATCGCCCAGAAGGTGGAAGTCTTGGTGGGGCTCCACTTGTTGAAGGTATTTCATGGCAGAAGATGCAGACTGAGTCCAATTTTGAAACGGTCATTGGTGATGCAACCATCATTTTTCCTCTGTTGATTATCGGAGTCATCCCTTGAGCCTAGGTAAACCTTACAATTCACAATAGTAAAATATACGCCTCTGTAATTAATTGCTATGGGCAATAAGAAATGGCCAATGCCGTACAAAAAAGGCTCAGTATTTTTTCAATATCAAGTGAAGGACTTTGATCGTGCAAAGAAGTTCTATTCTGAAATATTGGGGTTTGAAATCACATGGGATGGTGGAACAGAGGTCGGATGGGCTTCGTTTGCACTTCCTGCCAAAGGTACACAATTGGGAATCAACCTAATACGTGATGGTGAACATCAGCAGGGTTCAGGAACGCTAACGATAGATGTTGAGGACCTTGTCGTATGCAAGGTCCTATACTCTTTTCTTAGTTGAATAATATTCTCTATAGATTTGAAATGGTGCTCCTCCCATGGCATACCATAATCGAGAAAACCAGATTTTTCCAATATACCCTCTAATTCCATAGTTTCGATAACCTTCGGCACTTGTTTCAACTTCTTCTTTGAGCACTACTACTCTCCCATGTCTGTGCATACATTTTGCTAATCGTAAATCTTCGAAAAGCGGAACTTCAAGCACAGACATACAGCGTTTTAGGATTTGGGAGCGAATAAACATGGCTCGGTCACCATATAGTTCCCCTGAGATTCGGGCCCACTGATTCGAAAGCCAACTTATTATTTCCAAGTAAGGGTTTGGGGTGTCATAGGTGATGGAAAATCCTCCACCAACTACCCGTGGGTCCTCCAGTGCGGTAAGAATCGCACGGTCCCATCCAATACGTGGAATTGTATCAGAGTGCAATAACAGGGTGATGTTTCCTGTGACTTTAGCAATTCCCTGAAGAAATGCAAACCCACGTCCTTTTCGAGGGGCAACAACTACTATCTCATTGGAAGCTTCGGGTATAATCTGTTTCACAAGTTTCGGATTGTTTAACACCAAAATCAGTTGTATGGGTTCGGTTGATGAAGATAATGCTTTCCTGATTTGCGGGAGTTTATGGTTTGTTGTATGTATTGGAATAACTACGGATATCAATGTGGAATCTACCAAAACGTACACCGCGCTATATTATTCAGATTATTTCTTCAACACAGAATAGATAAATATATCATTATCTTCAGTATTATGTTACATTAATTTTGTCTATAATAGAAAGAGGCTGTTGTTTTGACAGAGGATAACACACAAGATACCAGCGAAAATCAACTGAATAGATACCAGATTGGTCCTGGATTAGGACTCTTGTTGATGGGTATAATGTACCTTATTTTTTGGCTCTTACCATTCACTATTGAATCCTATATCGAAGACCCTCGATGGTCCCATAATTGGGTCTATTCTCTAATTATCATTACAATAGGAGCCTCGTTCTATCAAAAGACCGTGGTTAGCAGGAGTATTGCATTGATTCAAGCGTCACTAATGCCGCTCACTGCGAGTGGAGCGTTCAATACTACTTTGATGTCCTTAGTTGCACTTTCAATTCTCTTAGTATGGATTATCACAGTGTTGATTGAACGTAGAAACAATGCCCCCCTTCTTAATCAATGGATTACCCAACGTACTCAGAATTGGGTGGTTATGCATGCACTTATTGTCTGTTGGATGCTTGTTGCACATATGGGATTGGTCTTCTTCTTTAGTCGATTACCTTTCGAAGCTCAACTTGATACCATTGGTACAGGTTTGGGTGAAAGTCTTGGTTTCTTGATCAATCTCCCAATTGAGCGTTATGACCTAGTGACCTATGTGTTTGATATCAATCTAACCATTCTAGCTATTCTCTTTGGGTACGAACAATTCAAGATTGGATATAACCTAAAAGATAAGCCCTGGCCGAAGATAAGTTTTCGATTTCTCTGGCTTACTGTTGCGCTAGGCTTCATACTACTCCCAATCAACCTCCTAGGTATCATTCCCTAGCACAATCAACATTTCTGCTTCTTGACTCAAATTACGAGAAAAGAATCTGCAAAAGCCTAGAATGCATACTGAGATATTTCATAGTATGTAGAGTTCTAGAGGACTGCAACTGATTTCTTTCATAGAATTCCCTGAGATTTCTCTTAGTGTCGATATCCTCCCATACTGGTAACACATGAACCTGATCTTTTACTGTTTCAATTCGTGACATGGTTTCCTGAAACACTGTTTCTGTACTCCAAGATATGTCCTCAAAAACTTCAGGGATGAAGAAATCATGAGAAAACCCAATTAAGTAATAACCACCATCGAAGGCTGGCCCAATAGTCACCTTATGAGTTTGGAGGCTAGACACTGCTTTCTGTAGAATTTCAACTGGCAGATCTGGGCTGTCACTTGCGAGAGCGATTACCTGTTGATACTCTTTCTTGAACATTGTTGTAAACCCATTTTGGAGACGTTCACCGAGATCCATACCTAATTGGGGAAAAAACTGATTCGCTCCTCCAAGCCATTGTGCAAACTGTTTCTGAGATTCGGGTGGATATACTGCAATATGATATGGAACATCTAGGGATTGTACGGTTGTAAGTGTGTCCTGAATAAAAGCCCGATATAGGCTAGTTGCAGCCTCTTCTCCTAGTGATTGTGCAAGTCGCATCTTAACCTTACCTGCTTCAGGGTACTTCATTACGATGAATATCCCGGGACGAAATGAATTTCTAGTACTTGCCATATTTACACCCTGTTCAGTCCTTGATAACTATTCGAGGGCTCCTGCACAAGATGACCCTTTTCCAGCAGTGCAGCCAAAACAGTGAGGTCCAGTCACAATCTCGCGGTTTTTGTGAGAGGCTGAATCAAACTCATGGATATGCGTTGGTGTATTTGCAACAGGAAGTTTAAGCGCGAAATTGAAGTCGCAATCATAAATCAATCCATCCCATCCGATACATACCTGATGTCGGCACATCAACTTGTCTAAAGTATCAGGATTAAACGCCATCTCAAGGAGCTGCTGGTATTGTGCGGCTTGTTGTTCCTCGTCCAAAAATTGCTTAAATCGTCCGATTGGCATATTCGTGATGGTAAACAAATTGTTGAAATAAACTCCCCATTCTGATGACAATCTTTCCTTGTAAGTTATCTCTAACTCTGATTGGTCGGGAGGTAGAAATGCACCTTCCGGATTAAAGATAAGATCTAATTCTAAATCAGAGTTCACTCCATACCCGAGCTCGTTGAGTTCGTTTAATATCTGAAGACTCTTCTTGAATACACCTGTCCCTCGTACATTGTCCACATCTGCTTCCAAGTAGCATGGCAATGATCCAACTAGCCGAATTTTAAAATTCCTATACATTTCCATATATTCTCTTAATTTGGGGTCCAATAAAACTGTAAGATTTGTACGAACTTGAACTTTGAGATTTCTATCAACCAGCTCTTTAAGAAATCGAGGAAGTGAGGTGTTCAATTCAGGTGCGCCACCTGTGATATCTACGAGTTCTGGACGGACACGTTCAGCAATTCTAAGGATTTCCTCCATCACCTTCCACTTCATAATATCTGTACTTTTAGGCGTAGATTGTACGTGACAATGAGTACAAAGATGATTACACCGATTTCCTACATTTACCTGTAACGTCTTGTAAGTTAATCCGGTTAATTTGGACCCAGTTTCAGAATGGATGCGTTGAGCAAACTTATTCATTTTCACACCACTTCTAATTGAACTAACAGATTGGTCCACCAATTTAGAAGAAACGTATATAGATTTAGGGATTTTCATGGAGTTGTCCCATCTTGACACCGGCTGAATGAGATGGTGCTCATCAAGAAACACTCATTGTTATGGGAACGTGCGCAAGGTACTTGTATAGATAGATTCAATATCAATATTCAATGTAGTATCCGGTGCTGGATTAGGAGGAGGAATCTTGCCAGAAAATCAACCCACTCAAACAGAATTGGATAATCAACTCACTGGAAAAACCCTTCGAGTATATTGGTGGTTGCTACGAAACCCTGGACCACACAGCGGACGAGCAGTGCAACGCGCACTTGAACTTTCAAGTCCAAGTCTATCAATCTATCATATTGAGAAGCTAAAACAAATTGGTCTGGTAGATACTAATCCGGATGGAGAGCATTACGCAATTAAGGAGGTTCGTGTTGGTATATTGGAGTTCTTTATAGGTAGAGGGCGATTCTATCTTCCAAGATATGTCTTCTACAGTATGTTTTATACGATTATTCTAGTGATGCTCCCCTTTGTCCTACCTTTTCAGTTGAATCCCATTTTCATCCTGTGTTACGTTCTACTATTATTTGGTGTTTGTTCATCATGGTTTGAAGCAGTAAGGATGTGGCGTCAGGCACCATTCTAATTTTAGTACAGTACCCTTTCAAACTTAGGATTATATTCATTCATTGTGTATGAAATGTAAGATGGTGTGAGGCGAAAAATGCGGAAAAAAAGAATGATAATCTATTGTGCACTAATTTTTGGTATTGTAATTTCCAGTTCTATATTGACTGGAAACGATTTAGCACCATCCGCCAACTCTGATATGTTGAATAGATTTGTAATTTCCGATATCAGTTTTCCCAGATCAGCCACACCAGATAGCTGTGTCTATCCAGCTACATATGATATTGAATACAATACATCCTATCTGTTTAGAGGTAATTATGCATCACAAATCAATGTAACTGAAGAAACAGCAGTAGATGCAGCTTTTACATTCCTCAGTGAATATCTTCCTGAGGAATTATTGACCGGTCTTCGAATAGGAGCGGAACATTGGCCTGGCAGTCCATCTATTAGTACCGATTTCTGGCCCACCTGGATGATGACACTCGTTTCTGATTACATAAGAACAGCAGTGTTTGTCAATGCCCTGAGCGGAAAAGTAGTGCAGTGCATTCTGTCTGAATATGATACATCCGACCTTGATTTTGAACCCGTTGAATCAACTGAAGAAGCTGAAAATCATACTATAGATTTTCTTCGATTACAAAATTATACATTACTTCCGGATGCAGTATATGATGGTGCACCTCTATTTTCGGGGGTGACTAACCCCTACTACTCTCTTTCATTTCATCAAGTGGTTGATGAGATTCCAGTTTCTTTTGGGTGGATTAATATCCGAGTCGATGCTACTTGTGGACTAATTACTCGCTTCAACTATAGATGGCTCGAGATCGATGAGATTCCAGTGGACAGAATACTTCCTGTTGAGGAGATTAATGACATTGTACTTGAAGCAGTCAATGATACATTTCTGTCTGGAATTCTGAGTACTGAATTACATTTCAATAGAATTTGGTTTGGTCCAGATTCTCCTGAATTTGAAATGCGATTGGTATACGAAGTTAGGGTAGCTCGTGGCGTTAATCCTGATGTATACACAGTTGATGCTATCTCAGGTGAGATATTAGGTATGGATCATGAGATTGGCGTAACATTTGTCCTTTACGTACCTTATTTTGGAGTTGCAGTGATGCTTATAGTGGCAACAGTGTCGTCTAGGGCTGCTTACAAATTTATTAAGAAAAAGCAACTATATGCACATCTGGATCAGGGACAAGATATTTCCTAGATTTCGTCGCCCTCTGTATGAGATGGTGCTCATCAAGAAACACTCATTGTTATGGGAACGGACTCAAGGCTCTAGTCCCAATCAAGAGTTTCTTTCGCACAAATCTTTCTGATTGGGTAGTTTTATGCCCCTATACCTTGAGATTGCTCGTTTGGGCAGATGTTTTTGACCCTCCCACCAAGGAATTTCCCATCCACTCCATAATCCTTTTATTCAAACATCTCGCGGAAGCGTTGAGTCTAGCAACTCAAGACCATCAATATCAGGTGAATGATTATGGGTAAGCGACCCGGACAATGTTATCGAGAGTGCGATCGACCCGCCTTTGTGAGGAAGAAGTACATCCACAGGCGACCAGCTAGCCGTATAGTCAGCTTTGACATGGGCAATCCTGGTGGTAAATTTGAGGTTGAATTATCTCTGATTGGTCTTGAGAGATGCCAGATTAGACACCAGGCTCTTGAGTCTGCACGTATTGCATCCAACCGGGATATGAACAAAAATGCTGGTAGGAGTAACTATCATCTTCGGATTCGTGTCAAGCCTTACCACTACCTTCGAGAGAACAAAATGATTTCTGGAGCTGGTGCGGACCGTGTGCAGGATGGAATGAGAAGGGCTTGGGGCAAGGTCATAGGTTCCGCGGCTAGAGTCAAACCAAAGCAGGCTCTAATCACAATCCGTACGAACCGTGAGCACATTAAAGCAGCAAGGGCTGCACTAAAGAAGGCTGCACCCAAGCTACCAACTCCTTGCAAGATTGTGTTTGACAAGATTGATCCAGAGCTCAAACGCAAAATGGGCTACGGAATCTAATCTTCTACCTTATCGCAATCATTTACAAGGTCGTACAGTTTTCGAGCGATACCAGTCATGGTAGTCACTTCACGTCCAGTCATGTATGCTCTTCCTAGTAAATTCCTGAAGACCTGCTTTGCAATTGGTTTTCTGTAGTCTTTCAGATTGAGACCATCAATTACTTCATCTAAGAAGACCATTACCTGATCTCGTTCTTTTCGAGTAGCTGCTCTGGGTAGTATGATTTCGCTTGGTTCTTCAAGTTTATAATTTGAGAATAAGTGATGAAGAACAACCGCGACAGCATGACTGAGATTGAGGCTTGGATACGCCTCTGAGGTCGGTATTGTGAAAGCCAGTTCACAGAGACCTAATTCTTCATTTGTGAGTCCTGAACTCTCTCTTCCGAAGACAAGAGCGATTTTTCCTTCAAGGTTTGTTGGGTCAGGCAACTCTTTGAGGGGAACCAGAGCTCTGGTTACGCTATGATTTCTACCTGCTCTTGCTGATGTAGCCCAAGCCGCTTCTATATCTTCTAATGCCGATGGTAAATCGTCGAAAATACCTGCAGAATCAAGAATATTGTTTGCACGTACGGAGAAGATTTGTGCAGTCATATCTTCCCGTGGATCCCATCCCACGATTCTCAACTCTGGAACACCAAAATTCGCTAAGACTCTAGAAACAAAACCGACGTTGCCTGGTTCTTCAGGCTCAACTAGAACCACAACAATATTTGGTAGTTCCATGGACATTCACGCCTCCAGATTCATCTAACTATGTGCCAGTTGAATAATGTCACCGTCTTGGAGTGGATAATTAAGACCAACAACTCTGCGTTTAATCTTGTCATTTTCTCGAAGGATTACAGCTGACCGGAAGCGTTCTACAAACAGTTCCTTGTGGACCTTACCGGCTGCATCTGCAACTACTGAACCTTCAGGTAGGACTATTGGTTTCCTTTCCCTCTTCTTTCCAGGTATCTTGGTGTATACTCTCAAAATATCAAGATGGTTGTAGAGTGTCCAACTCATTCCATCAAGATTCTCTCCTTTTTCAGCAGATATTGGAATTATATCAAATCTTGTACTGTACTTTTCTTCCAGTTCTTTGAATCTTGCTTCAGACCCATCAGCATCACCCTTTGTAGCAATTACCATGGCGCGTACATAGGCAACGCTTGCATCCATTGCATCCATGAGCTGTTCGAAAGTTGCTGGTTTCTGGAATCTGACAATGATGTTTGATACTCTGCGTGCCCTAAGATATTCCATTACTTCTTCAACGTCACCTTGATAATTCTGAGCACCATAAATCATGAGTCCGCCCAGACCAACTCTCTCAATTCTAACAGCTGTCTTTTCCTTGTTCAATCTGATTCTTGCAGCATCCAATTCACCCAGAATCACATCCATCTGAGTATCAATGTCTCGTGACAAATCAATGATTATTGCGATGCAATCAGTGTTTCTAGCCACTGCAAGAGCCTGTCTGCCAATTCCTGCTTTATGACTCCCTTTGAATACTCCTGGTAGCTCCACGAGTTGGATATTGATGTCTTCTAATGTTAGCATTGCTGGAGTTGGTATAGGTGTAGTAAATGGATAGTCTCCTATGTCAAAAGTTGCATTTGTTACAGCGTTAATGATGCTCGATTTACCGCAATTTGTCACTCCAATCAAACAGACTTGTCCAGCTCCCTCTTTCCGAACGACTCCCTCTTCTGTTCCTCCGCTCTTTCTGGCTCTATCTTGTTCCCGTCTTTTCTCTAGCAATGCCTTGAGCTGAGCTAGTTTCTTTCGGTAGTCGCCTACCATTCGTTCCCCACCCTTATGGCGTGGGGCAAGAGAAAGAAGCTTCTCTAATTCTATTATCCTCTGAGCTATGTCTTCCGTTTCTTCGAAGATAAGCCGTTGCTTATCGAATTCTGGAGTAACATTAGTAGGCAATAGGAATCAAGTATATTCTTGAAAATATGACATTATGAAGCTTTCTTCGTGTTCAAGAAGAGGTTTGCAACAGCTGCGTAAATCCTCGACAAACCTAGACATCGATGAAACCAACATTTGAATGAAGACCCTTCTTGTATGGGCTTATTAGCTCCCCTCAGGACCATATACCGACTCTGAATGTTGACCAACAAGGCCTACAAGTATGAACTGGACCCAAATAATATCCAGAGGTCATCCCTTGCTAAACATACAGGAGTAGCTCGTTTTGCATACAACTGGGGTCTCGAACAACGTATTGCACGATACAAGAATAATCAAGGGAATGACCGGTTCACTGATGCCATGAAGCAGCACAAGCTCCTCAACTCCCTGAAGAAAACAGAGTTCCCATGGATGTATGAGACCTCGAAATGTGCACCTCAAGAGGCCCTGAGAGACCTCCATAAAGCCTTCCAGAATTTCTATCGAGGACTCAAGTCTGGGAAGAAGATAGGATTCCCTCGCTTCAAGAGGAGAGGAGTCCGGGACAGCTTCAGATTGACCGGGGTCATCAAGTTCCATGAGCGGGCAATCCAGCTCCCACGGATCGGAAAGATTCGAATCAAGGAGAAGAAGATGAGCTACTATAGTGGAAGGATCCTCTCGGCCACTGTGCGACGACGAGCCAACAGGTGGTTTGTTTCAGTTACTGTGGAGGAGGACATCCTTGACCCACAGCCTGTACGAGGAGCACCAGTGGGAGTGGACCTGGGAGTGAAGACCCTGGCTACACTAAGTGATGGGGCCACCTTTGCTAACCCACGAGCTCTGGGAAGACGATTGAGGAAATTAAGACAGCTCTCAAAGAGCCTGTCACGAAAGGAAAAAGGGAGCAAGAACCGAGAGAAAGCGAAACTGCGACTTGCAAAGATGTACCTGATGGTCTTCAATATCCGACAGGACACACTGCACAAGTTAACGACCTACCTTGCCAAGAGCCACGGTAAGGTAGTGATCGAGGACCTGGGAGTGTCATGGATGCTGAAGAACCGAAGGCTTGCAAGAGCTGTAGCTGATGTGGGGTTTTATGAGTTCAGACGACAGCTGGAGTACAAATGCCAGTGGTATGGTTCTGAGCTTGTTGTTGTTTCAAGGACCTTTCCGTCCTCGAAGATGTGTTCACAGTGTGGGCACAGGAAGAAGGAGCTCTCTCTGTCAGAGAGGGAGTATCATTGTGAACAGTGTGGGTTAGTGATCGACAGGGATCTCAATGCCGCACTGAATCTGGTCGCCGTCAGTTTGCCGGAGACTGAAAACGCCTGCGGAGAGGAAGTAAGACTCTTAGCGGATTCTTTGAATCTGCAGAGAGCAGCCTCTGAGAAACAGGAACCAAACATCATCCCGGATTCAATGTCCAGGAATGTCTAGGTTTCGGGAAACGGTTCTATCTACTATCATATTGACATCCAAAATGAATCTCTCTGGATGTGGAAAATAGGGTAGCTCTACTTGTGTCCATTTGCCATCTGCTTGTAATGATTCGAATTGTTTTCCAATGGAGTAGATTAGTATTGAATTTTCATACTCTGTAACATTTATGGTGTTAGAGGAACTCTCTGTGGTTGATATATAGACTCTAGCCGGATTTAGTGATTTGAAGAAATTCTTCAAGTTAGATCTTCTCACTTCAATCCCATTATCCATTATTTCAAAAGAGTCCATCAATAACCCTTCAGCAATTGAAAGGGCTTTCATTAGAAAGAATGAGATTGATCGTTCATCTGGTGAAACACGTTTCAGATTTGCTCCTGGGAATGAGACGAGCTTCAAGTCATCCGGAGTTCCTTTAGCTAAAGATACTACTACATCTCTTCGTAGATTTCCTGAAATGAAAAGTCCTACATTCACACATCTTGCTGCTGTAATAACTTCAGGAGAATTATTGCCTGATTTTACTGATATCTTGTCAATATGAATGTCATCAAATAGGATCAAGAAATGTCGCATTGTAATCTCAATTCCAGTTTACATGCCCGGTAGACCGCCTGGTAGACCTGGAATGCCTCCCTTCCTTCCACGACGTTGTTTTCCCATCTGTTTCATCATTTTCTTCATCTGGTCGTATTGTTTTAGGAGGTCTCTCACATCTATCAAAGATGTACCCGAACCCTTTGCAATACGCTTGATTCTTGCTGCTTTGATGAGTTTGGGCTCTTCCATCTCTTCCTTTGTCATGGAGTTCATGATAACTTCCCATTTCTTCATGTTCTCCTCTTGAACCTCTGCCATACCTTCTGGAAGTTTATACTGGAGACCAAGCATTTCCATCACTTTTCCAATTGGACCCATTTTCTTCAATTGGTTGAGTTGAGCCATCATATCCTTCAGAGTGAATTGTCCCTTTATGATACGCTTCATAACGTCATCTTCAACCTCGATTTCTGCCTCTCTGACTTTTTCAATTAAGCCTCCAATGTCTGACATTCCAAGTAAACGACCAGCAAATTTGGTTGGATTGAAAGGTTCTATTGCGTCCATTCCTTCTCCCAGACCAATGAACTTGATTGGTGCCTTCGTTGCTGCAATTGCGGATATTGCTCCGCCACCTTTTGCACTACCGTCTAGTTTTGTAATTATGATTGATCCAATCTGAGTTGCTTTACGAAATGCTTCTGCCTGAACTCCTGCCTGTTGTCCCAGAGTACCATCAATGACAAGAATAATCTCTTGGGGTTTAACAGATTTGGAGATATCACGCATCTCTTTTATGAGACTTTTTTCCTCTTTATGGCGACCTGAAGTATCCAAGAGAATTAATTCAATGCCCTTCTTCTTCATCTCTTTGAATCCTTTCTTCGCTAGCTTGACTGCATCTTTCTCGTCTTCATCACCCCAAAAAGGTACGTTTGATTTCTCAGCTAGCTGCATCAACTGATTATATGCTCCCGGTCTGAAATTGTCTGCACAGATAACCCCAGTCTTAATCCCTCTCTTCTGATAGTATCTGGCTAGTTTTCCAATTGTCGTAGTCTTTCCCGAACCCTGAATACCCACCATCATTACTAGATTTTGCTTCCCAGGATTGATGGTAAGTGGTACAGCTTTTTCTCCAAGAAAGAATGCAAGAGTATCCCAGACTACACGAATGACATGTTCTCGTCGAGAAATTCCTCTAGGCAAGTTTTCATCTAATGCCTGCTCTTCTACTCTCTTAGTGATTGCCATTACAACGTTGACATCGACGTCAGCTACTAGCAGGGCTCGTTGTATGTCTTTGACAAGCTCCTTTACTAATTCCTCGTCAATGACATTTGCACCAAAGAGTTTCTTCAGAGCCGAGTTAAGTGATTTACCAAGACCTTCGAGAACCAAAACAGTATCACCGTCTTCTGGGACTGCTCCTATGCTGTCCATATCAACCTTCGCCTTTGTATATTCAGAATATAAAGAGGAAAGTCTAAAAAAGAGTGACTAGTAGGACGGACCTGCGTGTGATTAGATATGTCTGAAGTTGGAGACGATAAAATCAGAATTGTGAAAATTCACAATGGAACCGTTATTGACCACATCAAAGCAGGAATGGCTCTAGAGGTGCTTAAGATTCTAAGAATCACTGGTGAGGATGGTCATGTTGTATCTCTGGCAATGAACATAAGTAGCTCTAAGATTGAGAAGAAGGACATTGTTAAGGTTGAACATCGATTTCTCAAAGACGAAGAAGTAGCTCGAATTGCTCTTGTTGCACCCGAAGCAACAATCAATCTAATCAAAGACAATAAACTAATTAAAAAGATCCAAATTGAGCTCCCAGACACTTTAACTGATATCATGAAGTGTCCTAATCAGAGATGTGTCACCAATAAGGAGCGAGAGCCAATCCATAGCAAGTACCAAGTTATATCACACAAGCCAATCCAGCTTAAATGTCTATATTGTTGGACACTCGTTGAAGAAGGACACATAATCTCCGCGTTTACAAGTTGACACGATGAAACATGTCACCGGTCAATTTCCAAATGCTTTTTAATAGACCTTAGAAACAAGGCGCAAGTCAAAATTAGTTGGATGGTCTCATGTCTGATAAGATTGCTGTCATTGGTGATATAGATACAGTTACAGGATTCCGATTAGTCGGAGTCAGTGAATGTGCAACTCCTAAATCTCCTAATGAAACAAGAGAATTACTGCTCTCCTTCTTTCAAGACCCTAATATGGGGCTAATTATCATCACGGAGCCTCTTGCTAAAGAGGTGGAAGACACAGTCGTTGAACTCTCACAGTCCCCTGTACCTGTGATTTTACTGATTTCAGATAGAACTGGATCTACTGGTACTTATGAAGCAATATTGAAGGAACTTATTAGACGTGCTGTGGGAATCGAGATCAATATCTAATCGCAAAATGTTGGAGATACAAACCATGACTGAATCGACAGGACGAATTGAAACCATTGCGGGCCCAGTTGTAAAATGTTCTGGATTACCTTCTGTTCGAATGTATGAAGTAGTACGAGTTGGGACCCAAAAACTGATTGGGGAGGTCATCGAGGTAAGTGACAAGGAGTTCACAGCTCAGGTCTATGAGGAAACCTCTGGTCTTGCACCGGGAGAACCCGTGATAAGTACTGGAGATTCTCTTTCTGTTGAATTAGGTCCTGGACTTCTTGGAGCTATTTATGATGGCATTCAGCGTCCACTTCCTGAACTACGGGAAATGTCTGGTGATTTCATCTCAAGGGGACTCAATGTCGATGCACTTAACAAAGAGAAGAAATGGGAATTCAAACCTTCAGTTGAGGTTGGCGCCAAGGTTTCACCAGGAGATATTATTGGTAAAGTACCTGAAACAGGTATCCTCACAACAATGATCATGATTCCTGTCGGTGTTCAGGGTGAAGTTGTAGAAATCGCCTCTGAAGATGAATATACAGTAATTGAAACAATCTGCAAGGTAAAAGATAGTCATGGTGATATTCATGATGTTATTATGATGCAACGTACTCCAGTCAGAGTAGGTAGAGGATTCAAGGATCGCGCACCGATGGATACACCTCTATTGACTGGACAGCGTGTTATTGATACTTTTATGCCCCAAGCAAAAGGAGGTACCGGTGCAATTCCGGGAGGTTTCGGTACAGGGAAGACAGTTACCCTTCACCAGTTCGCTAAGTGGGCAGACGCTCAAGTGGTTGTGTACGTTGGTTGTGGGGAACGAGGAAATGAAATGACTGAGGCACTTGAGGAATGGCCTAGCTTGAAAGATCCAAAATCCGGACGACCGCTAATGGAACGTACCGTTCTGATAGCTAATACTTCCAATATGCCAGTAGCTGCTCGAGAGGCATCAATTTACGTTGCAGTTACGATTGCAGAATACTTCAGAGACCAAGGTTTCGATGTTGCTCTCATGGCAGATTCCACATCACGATGGGCTGAGGCACTTCGTGAAATTTCTGGAAGGCTTGGTCAACTACCCTCAGAAGAAGGTTATCCTGCATATCTTGGTTCGCGTCTTGCTCAATTTTACGAACGTGGTGGTAGAGTGAAGACACTGGCTTCTGATGAAAGACTTGGTTCAATCACAATTTGTGGAGCTGTATCACCTCCAGGTGGTGATTTTTCAGAACCAGTAACTCAGGCAACATTGAGAATTGTCAAGGTATTTTGGGCATTAGATAAGGACCTAGCCGCAAGACGATTCTTCCCAGCTATTAACACACTCACTAGTTATTCGTTGTATCATAGCACATTGAAAAAATGGCACATAGAAAATCTCGGCGAAGATTGGCCAGAATTAGTTAAAGAGTCTCTTGCACTTTTGCAGAAAGACCAGGAACTACGAGAAATCGTACAGCTCGTAGGACCAGACGCTCTTCCTGAGTCTGAACGTGCCATCCTTGAAGCTGCTAGGATGATTAAGGAGGATTTTCTGACTCAGAGTGCTCTTCATGAGATTGATACATACTCTCCTATTGGTAAGACCTACCGAATGCTCAGAGTCATCATTGGATTTACACAGAGGATGGCCGCAGCAGTCAAAATGGGAGTTCAAGTAAAAAGAATCTTAGACCTGAGTGTTTTGGATAATATCGCACGGATGAAGATTACTCCTTTGGATACCTATGAAGAACAGATGGATGCTGTCGAAAAGAAAATGGAACGCGAGTTTAAATCATTATTACAAGAACTCTCTGATTCAGGGCTCTTATCGGAGCCAGTGGTTTAAACTAAGTGTACTTTATCCCATTAGCTGGATAGTAGGATAATGAAATGACACTCGAAAAAGAATTGAAAGACCTCCATGAAATAATACATAGTTGTAGACTTTGTCCTTTACATGAAACACGTACTAATACTGTTCCAGGAGAAGGTCCTGCAAACGCACAATTATTCCTCATTGGAGAGGCTCCAGGTGCTCAAGAAGATGAAACTGGAAAGCCATTTATTGGTAGATCTGGCAAACTTCTCATTTCTATAATTGAGGAGATTGGTTTCTCCAGAGAAGATGTATTCATTTCTTCCATTCTCAAATGCAGACCACCAAAGAATAGGACCCCAAAGAGGATAGAGATTGAGTTGTGCAGACCGTATGTAGAAAAACAGATTGAACTGATTAATCCTCGAATACTTGTTCTCTTAGGCAGAGTATCAATCTCTTCAATGATTGGTCCCTGGAAAGTAACAGAGTCACATGGTCGGTTCTTTGAGGCTAAAGGTAGGACTTACTTTATGACATTTCATCCTGCAGCTGCTCTTCGTTCTTCCAGTGTAAAAGACCTGATGAAAGATGATTTCAGAATTCTTCAATCTGAACTGTTATGAGTGGTCGTTATATTGGATAATGCTAATCTCATATCGTGAGGTCAATGCTTCCAGAAGTAGTATCTATTGTGATGGCACAATCTCCCTTCGAGTTTACACCACTTGAATATTGGCTTTCTATTGCTACATTTATACTCAATGCGCTCTATGCAATAGCTTTTCGTGGATACTTGATTTTCATTCTAATTGGCTTCATAATCTATACAACAACATATGCTGATGGATTTGCAAAATTATTGGTTGGAATTGGTTTCTTTCTGTATTTCGCAGGACCAATACTAGCCAATGTCTTTGCACAGTTAGCTACTGTTGAACTAGTGACCTTTGAGAGTGCCACCTCGGTTTGGATAGATTTCTTTGGGATGTCTGATGCCGACCTAATCTATACAATCGTGTTGCTTGGTGATGCTGTAGCAGCTATTTGTTGTCTTACTGGTGCAATCCTCTATTTCACAAAAGCTGCTCGAGATTTGGAATCACAAGGTAAATCCTTGATAATCAGGTCTCTGATACTCCTCGCTATACTTTCATTCTACTATATTGCACCATATATTATTTGATTGATACTTCGCAACTCTTAAAACTCAAGCTAATACTGACTTTGACTGACAATACACCAAAGGCGGTCTCTCAGATGTCTAATACTTCCATTGTCTATCGATCTGTTTCAGATGTAAGTGGTCCTCTTCTTATTGTAGAAAACACTCACGATGTATCTTACAATGAAGTTGTTAAGGTCCGTGCACCAAATGGTGAATTGCTAACCGGGACTGTTCTTGAGACCGGTCGCGGTAGAGCAATTATTCAAGTATTTGAGGGAACTAGTGGTCTTGATGCTGACATTACCGCTGTCAGATTTACAGGAGAAACAATGCACCTGCCTGTGTCAACAGAGATTCTTGGAAGAGTCCTTGACGGAGCTGGGAATCCACTCGATAAGGGACCTCCACTCACAGCTGAAGATCATTGGGACATCAATGGATCTCCTATCAATCCTTACGCTAGACAATATCCACGTCAACCAATTCAGACTGGACTTTCTTCTATAGATGGTTTGAATACGCTGGTTCGTGGCCAGAAACTACCTATCTTTTCTGGTTCTGGTCTTCCACATAATCGGATTGCAGCACAGATTGTCCGTCAGGCTAAGATTCCAGGTGAAGAGAGCGATTTTGCCATAGTCTTTGGAGCAATGGGTATCACTGCAACCGAAGCACAATACTTCATGGACTCGTTCGAAGAAACTGGAGCTCTTGAACATACAGCTTTATTCCTCAATCTTGCAAATGACCCCGCAATTGAGAGAATCATTACTCCTCGAGCAGCTCTTACAGCTGCAGAATACCTGGCTTATGAGTCAGATCTACATGTTCTAGTCATTCTAACTGACATGACAAATTATGCAGAAGCACTACGTGAGATTAGTGCTGCAAGGTCAGAGATTCCCGGACGGCGCGGATATCCTGGCTATCTGTACACCGATCTTAGTCACATCTATGAGCGTGCAGGTCGTATCAAAGGACGAAAGGGTACAATTACACAGATGCCAATTCTTTCAATGCCACAAGATGACATGACTCATCCTATTCCTGACCTTACTGGATATATTACTGAAGGACAAATCATTGTTGGGCGTAGTGTACACAGAAGAGGTATCTATCCACCAATAGATCCTGGCCCTTCACTGAGTCGATTGATGAAGGAAGGTATTGGTGAAGGAATGACAAGATTTGACCATAAAGAGGTACAGGCTCAGCTATACTATGGTTACTCTGAAGGTTGTGACCTGCGTGACTTGGTGGCAGTTGTAGGCGCTGAGGCACTTACCGAGAGAGATCAAAAATATCTGAAGTTTGCCGATCGGTTTGAAGCAGAGTTCATCAACCAGGGTGAGTTCGAAGACCGTTCCTTTGAACAGACACTAGATATTGGTTGGGACTTGCTTAGTGACTTTCCTGAGCGAGAACTCAAGCGTTGTGATCCCGATACAATCTCTTGGGCTAAGGATCAAAATCTCTACAAATCAGCATAGATTTTATGGTTGTCTTAATCAGGTGTGGTTGAGTATGTCCTCTTAATAGGAGATTCAACCTTGCGTATCTTAGTAATTGGGAGCTGTGGCAAGAAGAAATCAATTCAATCTACTGATGCTCCTACATGCAATAATCTTGCTTCGATTGATGACATTGTGAAGTTTTTCACATGTATACAGATACTAGAGAATTGGTTCTCATTCGAGACCGTGATGTAAGTAATGGTCTTTTTCTCGTTTAGCTCCAAAACTACGAATACCATCAGCTTTCAGTTTAGCCTTGATTGCTCTTCCCTGTGCTGGAGAGATTTCATCCTGTTTTACCAAGAATTCGACAATCTCATTTGCTTGAGTTAATGTATCGCAACGTCGTATGTAATCCACGACATCTGGAGTATATGCGATTTTCTCCTCTTTTGATTCAGTAGATTCGTCAGACATCGTTCGAACACCATCTATCTTGAAGGACCGTGTATTTCCTTCTTTTAGTTCTTTATTCAGAGCCGGGAGGTCCCGACGAAAATCTTCGTCTTCAGACATTGGTCTTCACCAGAAGGCCTCGGTTAATTATGACCATGGCTTCTCCAAGAGTCATTTCCAATATTCGACTTAAGAGGTTTGCCAAGACGGCGTAGATGTGTTATTCTCTCAAATATGCCCAAGGAAATCCCTTTGAGAGATGTTCTGTATCATTGGCTAAGGTAAGAAAGGAAATACTAGACTCCTTCTCAGCTCTTCTCCAACCACCGTATCCACCATAAGTTGCAGCTGCTTGTATAACCTTTCCAAGAGACCTATCTCCAATAGAGAGGGCTGCTTGAACTCGTGCGCCTCGCAGGTCAAGAGTTTCAAGAGTGACTCTTGGTACATTCTTGAGTTTCTCCTCTATCTGTTTGATTTTGTTTCGAAGTACTTCAATATCAGGCTGGGGTTCTTGTTGCCATCTAGTCTGAGCCTTTGGCACAAACGGGTTCACACTTGCAGTGATTCGCATCGTTGAATGTTGTGCAATATTCCGAATCATTGTTGCAGTATCTTCCACGTCTGAATCTGTTTCACCAGGCAGTCCGATTATGAAATACATCTTTAGCGAGCTATATCCTGCTGCTTCAGCCAGTCTTACAGCATTATCAATCTCATCGTCATCTAGACCTTTACCCATTATCTTCCTAAGTCTTGATGACCCTGTTTCAGGAGCAATGGTTAGCGTTCGTTGTCCGCTCTTTACAAGACATTTCAAAAGGTTCGGGGTGACAGAATCAGCTCGAAGTGATGGTACTGATACATCCACATCCTGATCCACAATCCAACAGACAAGATCCTCCAGCCTATCCAAGTCCCCTAAAGATGAACCAATCAGAGAAACTTTCCTAACTGGAGTTTCTTCTAATCCTATCTTAACAAGTTCTTTTAATTTGCTCAAAGAACGAGTTCTTCGGGGACGACAAATGTGCCCAATTAAACAGAATTTACATGAATGTCCACAACCACGAGTCACTTCTAGCAGAAATGATTTTCCAAAGATAGGCTCTAACTTGGATCCTGTTTCTACATCTGGCACAATCTGAGCTATCGGATAATCTAAGGAATCAAGGTCACTAATCATATTGCGACCAACAGATTCAGGGCTTGCAGATGGAACATACACTCCATGGAGCATGGATAAAGCTGTGATTGCTTCAACTCTTGAATCTGCATCTCGAATCTCATTGACAATCTCATGAATAATGAGTTCCCCATCTCCAATCACAAAGGCATCAATGAAATCTGCATATGGTTCAGGATTTGTACTTACAACAGGTCCTCCAACAATAACAATGGGATCATCATCGCATCGTTTCTTTGCGAGGACAGGAATATTTCCTGCGTCCAACATCTGAATGATGTTGAGAATGTCTTCTTCATAGGTGAGTGTGAATCCTACAATGTGGTTATCTCTGAGTCTTCTTCCTGTTTCAATCGAAGTCGCTGGAGATTTAGTCTGATGTCTAAAATATCGTTCACAAGAAGTATCTTCTCTAGCATTTAGAGTCGAATAGAGAATTTGCAATGCAAGACTCGTCATTCCAACACGATATGTGGACGGATAACAGTGTCCATAGAGTATGTCAACTCGGCTAGAGTCTTTCACAACTACATTGAACTCTCTCACTGGTGTTGCTGGCAAGGCTTTCACTCACTTTTCAAGTCTATTATTTTCTGGTCTTGTAGTGCTATCACCAGTTTGTTCGCTTCGATATCCTTGTCTACAATAACACCTATTCCGGTTCTGGCACCTTGATGTAGGATCACTCCTGGTGAGATTGAGGTCCCAATGCCAGTCTTCACATTGTCACCGATTATAGCTCCTAATTTCCTTCTACCTGATGACACTCGTTTTCCTTTCACAGTGACACTGACATCCCCATTATCGTGTCGTAGGTTTGCAATGATTGTGCCTGCTCCAAAATTGGAACCTCGTCCAATAACTGAGTCCCCCACATATGACAGATGTCCAATGTTAGTATTCTCCATGATTATACAATTCTTGATCTCAACAGCGTTTCCAATTTTTACATTCTTTCCAATAGATGTGTAAGCACGGATGTAACAGTTTGGACCTATCACGGCATTCTCTCCAATCAGCGCTGGTCCCTCAATATACGCTCCCGTTTTGATGACTGCACCTTTCTGGACAATGGTTTCACCCTTGATGACTGCACCATTTTCTACAGTCCCCTCTATCTTAGCCTGTGTTTGACTAAGAATCATCTTGTTGGCTTCTAGTAGGTCCCAAGGTCTTCCAATATCTAACCACCATGAAGGTAGTGAGTAACTCCCAACATTTCCCTTCTCAATTAGCATTCCAATAGAATCTGTAATCTCATATTCTCCTCTCGATGAAGCCTTGGTTTTGGCAATTGCATCCATGAGCGATTTACTGACGATATAGAGCCCCGCATTTACTAGATTGCTCACCATCTGGTCCTTTGTTGGTTTCTCGATTAGTTTGACTGCTTTCCCTTTTTCAACAGCAACGACACCATAGGCACTCGGATCATCAACGGGTCTTACTGATAGAGTTAGGTCATATCCTCCATTCTCGTGATATGATATGAGACCTTCAAAACTACCAGGTCCGAGCATGATATCACCATTCATTAGAATTGATGAATCCTCACCAACAAACTCTCTTGCATAACCTGCAGCATGAGCTGTACCCTTTCTCTCCTCTTGATGAACATATGATACAGACATTTTACCCCAATCTTGTGTTTCTATTGATTGACTGAGTTTCTCTTTATGATATCCATAGATGATGAGAACCTCTGTTATGCCTGCATTCTGCAGAGCTTCCAGTGTGTGAAAAATCAAAGGTTTTCCTGCTACTGGAAGTAGATGTTTTGGTTGATTTGCAGAGAGTGGTAGCATTCTAGTGGAGTCCCCAGCTGCAAGTATGACTGCCTTCTTCATCATGAGTCGAGGTTCTCCTCTCCTATGCGACATTAAAGCCTTTGTAGATACAAAGAATGCACCCACAATTGACAAATCTGCCTCTAAAATTTGATTATAACACAGTTAATTATCGCAGTCGGTGACTGCGACACATCACCTACAAACTGCGATAGATTAATAAGCAACTTTGTAACACAAATAGTTGTTTGATTTAGGCAATTTCTGTAAAGAAGTGCCTGGTCAAGAAAAACCCAACTTAAAGGGAAGGTAAAAATAAAATGATGAGCGACATCGAACTTCAGGAAGAGCTCAAGAGCATGAAGCTTACAAAGAGCCAGATGATTGTCCTAGACATTCTTAGAAGCAGCGGTCAAGATGGAGTAACTCCAAAACAGCTGCTTGACAAAGTATCTTTTGCACCAAGAACAGTCCGTTATGCACTAAGAAAACTTCTGAAGAAGAGTTTGATCAAGCGTGTACCCTGTCTACAGGACATGCGACAATGGATCTACGTACCAGCATAATTGTTGGTACTTGGAACGTAATTTGATGAATCGACACTAGTAGCCTCATGGGCTATTAGCTGTCGTGGAGTCACAATATTTTAGTTTCTTAAGACTTGAGAAATGTGGTGTAATCTATGCAGGGTTCAAATCCGTTGGATACTCTCAGGATTCTTACAGGTGCGCAAGCTATAGATGCCTACAAGGCACTCAGTGATGAGAATCGAAGACAGATTCTTCATGCATTGAGAGCTCGACGCATGTCTACTTCTGAACTGGTGGAATTCCTATCCGGGAAGGATCCAAAGAAAGAAGTCAAACCTCAGACAGTACGATACCATATCAAAGAGCTTGAGAAATGTGGTTTAGTCACCCAAGATGGATACGAGCCAACTGGTGATAATGGCGATAGTCACATCATGAAGAAGCTATGGCGTGCCACTGCTGAAAATGTCTTCATAACCACTGGTGACATGGATGGTCTACCCGAACGGAACGGATATGACCTTGACAAGACTCTTGACATTGTTTCTACAATGCGCCAACTTGGTCTTTCTTTCACAGATGAAAAAGAAGTCAAAGAGATTGCAGAAAACTTCACAAAACGGGACAAGTTGTACTTGAAAGGTCTTGAGTTTGCTAAAGAAAGTCTTCGCGATGTTTGTGAGATTGACCCCAAGCTATACGTAATATTTCGTAACATGCTTGGTTTAGTTCGCCTTAGCGAAAAGGACTACAAGGATTACTGGGAAATCAGCCGTAATCTTACTGATGCTCTCAGAGACGCCTACCGAAGGGGCGCGGGAAAGAATCCCAAGGTATACTGATTGCAGCAGTCACTCATTCTTATTCTTCTTTGTGAGCTGGGTATTTGTTCTGAAGAAGGCGCTTTATTCTTCCAGCTATTTTAGGACCTACACCTTTCACACGCTGCAGATCTATTTTCTCAGAAGAGAAGACTTTCTCAAGAGTACCAAATTCTGTGAGTAATGCTCGTGAAGTAACTGTGTCGACTCCTGGAAATCCTGAGAGAATATATTCTAGAGCTTCTGCATCGGTTCCTTTACTCTCGCCTGAACGAGTACGAAGTGGTTTGTTTGATGTCACCTGTTCAAGATGTGCAATACGATACAATACATTGGCTGTTTCTTCTGCATTTCTTGTCCAGATAATTGGAACCTGTATTCTGATTGCTATTGATGCTAGTGCACCGTAAATCGAAGCTGGATTCACAGCTCGCAACCCAATAATCTGTTCACCCTCGATAATCAAGACTGGTCTACGATAGGCAGATCGGAGGGCGCTAAGTTGAACAAAGAGGCGTCCATCGATTAGAGATTGTATGAAGTCCATTGACTCTTTTCGTTCTATAGCTACGTCTTCTGAGGCAATGTAATCTCCAATCTTTAGACTCTCTCCTGATATTTGTACGTCTAAGCGAGCTAACTCCCGAGCAACTGCAGTTGGTAGTTCCCGTGAATCGACAATGAGCTTGATTTTGTCTGGCTCTTTTTGTGGTGCAATTCTCGTTAGAGGTTCGGAGGTCTCTTGAGGCTCATCGCTAGCAAATTCCTCGAGGCTTGTCTGTTTCTCCTTTTCATTATCTTCTACCTCTTCGAGAGCTTTTGGCATCTTCTTCAATTTACTCATCACACTCCAGTGATAGAACTCATCGTGAGTTCCTTTTGCAACAAAAATTACTACTCTTCCAGGTGCACGACGACCTGTTCGTCCCTTTCGTTGAATATAGGGGACGACTGAAGGAACACAGTCATAGAATATGACTAAATTACACTCAGGAATATCTAATCCTTCTTCTCCAACTTGCGTAGCTACTAGGATGTTGAACTCGTTATTTCTGAATCCTTCTAGAACTTCGACTTGTTTTTTCTGACTAAAGCCCTTATCAGATCCCCGTGAGCTTTGGCCAACAAATCTACTGACTCGTGCGTCTTCAAGTTGATCTAGAGTTTCAGTGACCTCAACAGCAGTGTCACGAAATCTTGTGAAAATCAAAATACGTGAATCTAAGTTGACAGATAATTGGTCACTTACAATCTCAAGAAGTGAGTCTGCTTTTGGATGTCTGTGCCCCTTTGCTATCAATGCATTAAGTAATGATTCGAACTGCTGAAATTCAGTTTTCGCAACAAGGTCTTGCACACCCTTTGAGGTCTTCTTATTTCGTATCTCTTCACGAATTCCTTGGATATACCTTTGAGTTGGCATTAGCCCTTGTGTTCCAACGAATTCTAGAAGATGGACAGTGCGCATCAGTGCAGTAAGATTTCTGATAACTAAGAATAGATTTCTTGGTGGCTTGGTGTAGGTACCTATCTCTTTTCTCACAGCCCTTTGTGTGCGAAGTATCTCGTTTCGAGTGAGTCGTCTACCTTCGGGGAGTTTGAATCCGTGTTCTACGACTGGTTCCCTGTAGTCATTCATGATTGAGTACAATATATCTCTTAGCACTTCAATTTCAGGTGGTAATCTGATATAGTGCACTTCTGAGTCTACAGATACAATATACTCTTTCACATCTTTACTTGTTTCACTTCTGACCTCAACATGCGGAAGTCTGAGATTTTCACAAACTGTCTTGATGTGTTCTGCTTGATGTCCTGGTGAGGCTGTTAGTCCCAAGGACCGTACATTTTTTCCATCACGTTCATAGAGCTCTGCAACGAAGGTGTATGCATAATTACCAACACCTCTATGAGCCTCATCAAATACAATCAATGAAACCTCCGATAGATCATAACTACTTTGAATCAGATCATTTTGGAGTGCCTGTGGAGTCATAATAATGACACGAGCATCATGCCACAATGTCCTTCTGCTATCTGGCGAGTCATGTCCTGTAAGACATACGACAAGACCATCCTCCAAATCTAGAACACGTTTCAAGAATCGTGCCTGCTGATCAACCAAGGGACGAGATGGAGCTAAAAATAGAACTTTGGAATTTGGGATCTCTGACAATCGTTTTGCAGCAACTAATGCCGCAATTACAGTCTTACCAAGTCCTGTGCTCAATACGATCATAGTACTTTGATGGGCTGCGGTATCCGCTAGATTCACCTGATAAGTCCTGTAGTCCACTGAATTCTTCTTTATCAGTGGCATCTCTACATACTTCTCGGGAACTGGCACAACTGCACCTCACAATGTTAGGTTTCTTGCACATATTTGATAGTACCCACTGTAAAAAACCTCCTACATGAAGAATACGAAAAAATATACAACGCGTATACAATCAATCTTGGTGCTATGTAATCAAATGCTTTCTTTTGTTCCAATCACCCTATGAGATAAATACCTCTTTACCATTCTAAGTGACTCAGGAGCAACAAAATTTGACTGATGTATACAAAGTATTGAAGGGTGGAGTCTTAATTGATGGAACGGGTAAGGCCCCCCTAGAAAATGCTGTAGTTGTAATCAAGGGTTCAAAGATCGTAAATATTGGAGAAGAAGGAGATGTTGAAGTTCCATCAGATGCTAACATCATTGCAGTGGATGGCCACACTATCATACCTGGATTAATTGATGCACATCTCCATTTAACTGGAACAAGAACACCAGATATGATGGAATGGATTCTTGAAACCGATCCAGCTCTTAGGGCACTGCGAATTGCAGCAGATGCAAAAACATTGCTTTACTCAGGATATACCACCGTAAGATGTTGTGGATCTACAATTGCTGTTGCACTTAAACGTGCTATTGAAGAAGGAACAGCATTAGGACCGAGAATAATGGCAGCTCGCCAAATGATCACACGTACTGGAGGCCATGAGCGTCATTCAGTTCCGATAAAATGGATTAAAGAAGTAGGAGTAACTAGATTGGCTGACGGGATTGATGATTGTCGTCTCGCAGTCCGTGAACAACTCAGAGGTGGTGCAGATTTCATCAAAATCTGTACTGGTGTATGGGGAGAGAGTAAACACTTTCCATACGCATCTGCCGACTACTCCATAGATGAAATAGAAGTTATGGTTGAAGAAGCTCATAGGACGGGAGTACGTATTGCATCTCATGCACTAGGAAAAGAAGGAATTAGTATTGCAGTGGAGGCTGGCGTTGACACGATTGAACACGGACGTGAGTTAGATGAAGAAGTATGCAAGATAATGGTAAAGAACAATGTAATTCTGGTACCTACACTTGCAGCAACTATCCTCAAAGAAAAAGATCGAGCTACAGAAACAGACCCTAAGTGGCGAGTTGCATACGCGCCTGGTAATTTAGAACGAATGAATGATGATACCTATAATGCTGTTAGGATTGCACATGCTTCTGGAGTTAAGATTGCTGCTGGTAGTGACATAACCGGGGCACCATTATTCGGAGGATACCTAATGGGTAATAATGCAGTTGAACTAGAATATTTGACTCGATGTGGACTTAGCCCTATGGAAGCTCTAATGGCTGCAACTAAGATATGTGCAGAAGCGTTGGGACTAGAAGACCAGATTGGAACAGTTGAATCTGGTAAACTCGCAGATATATTGGTAATAGACGGGAATCCTTTGGAGGACATTAAACTTCTTCAGGATAGTAATACGATCAGAATGGTAATCAAGAATGGAGATATTGTTTTAGACCGAGATAAGTGACAGAGAACCCGGGACTACATGGGATGCTTAGACTATAATACTCACTGTAAAAAGCCTCCTACTGATTTTTACTGAGAGTATAAGTCCCTGTGTGCAGGAGTAAGTAATTGCATCCTGAATACAGAGAAATACTGAACTTCTATCTAATCAATCACTCTAAGTCTTGGTGTCATGTCATCAAGTGCTTTCTGAAGAAACTACCACCACCGGGGGACATCAGTGAAGAATGGATACTGGACTTCTTCTCCAAGTATGACAACAGTTCAACCAAATCCTTCTATCACAAAATGCTCTCTATTGTCCTAGGTAAGGTAGGAAGAAAGTACCTTCTCAAAGACATCAAGATTAAGGAACCCAAGTCTAAACTGAAACCGTCTGACCTTCTATCACCAGTAGAAGTATCTGCTATGCTCAGAGCCTGTAAAGACTCACAAGAGAAAGCAATCATAGAGTTTCTACTGGAGTCTGGTTGTAGAGCAGGTGAACTTCTCAATCTTGAAGTGGATGATATTCAACCTGAACATGACTTCATTATAGCCACAGTGGAAGGTAAAACTGGACTTAGGACTGTTCCTCTACTCAGAGCCAACCTGACCAACTTCCTCTATCATCTGGGTATCATGGAATCAGGTAGGGTCTTTCCTGTTCCCTACAAGAAACTCAGACTGATACTCATTGACCTCTACAAGAGAGCAGGTGTCAGAAAAAGAAGGAGAACCACCCATATCTTTAGACACATGAAGGCAACCCACTTGTTAGAACTTGGGACACCTGAATCAATCATTAGACAGTTCATGGGATGGTCGGAGAAATCTAATATGATTAATCAATATACACACTTGACATCTAGGAACATCCAAGAGTTCTTTGGCAGGCTCTATGGAATCAACCCCGGACCATTGGAACCATTATACCCCGAAGAAGAAAAGGAACGACTCAGGAAGATTCTGGGCTGACCTATCATCCATCCCCAAAGATTGTATAAACAGATTGATGAGCTTGACCAATTGACTACATCTCCATAGGTACGTTATACCCACAGAATCCTCCATCCCCCAGCTCCAGAGCTCCTATCTGATAGACTAGAGAGGACATAGAGATAGAAGGGAAGCAGAGAACAGAAGGGAAGCTCAAAGAAGGCAAATCCCTATAAATAGCAAAGTCCTAAATGTGGTTATAGGGTAGTATTACTTGACGAGGAGGAATGTTAAAGGAAGATGACCAATTATCATACACAGTGGACTGGACAGTTCTATGTGGCTGCTGAACTGACCAAACGAGGATATCTCATAACATTCACGTTGGGAAATGCCCCAGTGACGGATTTGCTTGCACGTGTTCCTGATGGTTCTTCATTCTCAATTGAGGTGAAGAGCTGTTCAACTCCTAGCCACTTTGTCATATTAAAGGAACCACCAGCACGTGACGATCAGTTCTGGATATTCGTAGTTCTCAAGGATGGACCTCGTTACTTCATCGCAACCTCTGATGAGGTAAGACCGGCTTGGCTAGACCATAAGTCCAAGCTCAAAGGTGGAAGCTTGCCCGCCTTGAATTGGGGTGTTGTTCAAAAGTGGGAAGACCGTTGGGATATTCTTCCTCACGTGAATCTGAATGAATAAGAAGAGAAAGAAGAAGATCAACAGGCTGGTGGAGCTACTGGATTGGAGTCATTGATTTCCGATGAGTTCATCTAATTGACAAAGCAAGAACGTTCTCGGTTCCATGTATTTTGACCATAGTACTACACCATGATACTAGCAAATTAGAAATCAATGCTGCCGAGAACTTTTTCTCCAACATCGCTTATTCCATCCCAGATCCATCGGAAAACCTCGGATATATTTGCAGCCCACTTCACTAAGAAATCCTGAGATATCACAAGCTTCCATCCAACTTTGATATCTAATCCAGAGATTCCCATATTCTGTAGCTCAGATTTTAGGCCCGGAGGTATTAAGCTGACATCACCAGATATGACAACATTGTCTACTAATGGTCCCGTACCCGTGAAGGTAAGAGTGATAGGTATTTCACCTATAGATATTCGAAGACCAAGTTCCCAAGAACTATTCTCATAAAGACGTATCCAACAAGGCGAAGAAGCCTGAGTGGTTCCCTCTTGCAAGTACTCTGCAATTGTTCTTTCAATTTGGTTTGTGGGTGAACTTGTTGCAGACACTGTATCACTTTGCCAATCAATCTCTTGATATTCTGTATCAAGATTCAATTGTTTTGATTTCCAATGGTATGTCAGAGCAAGTGAGCCAACGCTATCTCCATCGTAGTCAACAGTGACAGTAATCACAACATCAATAGGAGCAGTTCCTTGTTGTAGAGTGAGAACTAGACCAATTAATACAACACCGATTATTGCTGTTGCTCCGGTAACTTTGGATTTAGACATGACTACCAAGTTTTCCTTAGAATAGAATAATATGAATCAATAGCTCGGAGAACCCGAGCTCCTCAGCCTCTATGCCCGTTTCTACAATCCGGACCCTAGACTAGAGAGAGTATAGAGTCCAACAACACAAAGAGTATTGCTGAAGAATAGAGATTCCATCCTCAGTTTCTTTCTATTCGTTTGTATTTCACTTCCTTGGTTGACACAGGAACCAGATGGCTCCTGTGTCGAGAGGTTCCTATCTTCTCCTCCATAGTACCAGCACAATGACTATGGCGATACAGACAGCTCCAACTACTGCACCAATAATGATGTTGTCTAGTGCTGGCTGGTCTTCAGTGGGGGGCAAGTTATCTACCTCGACAGTGATTGTCTTCTCAGTTGAGTGCCCCAGAGAGTCTTCTGCAAGCACAGTGATACTATGGCTTCCATCAGAATAGTCCTCTGTGTCCCATTCATAGGTCAGTTCTTGTGATGAAGACAGAAAATCCCAATCGTTTCCCCATTCAAACGCATAGGAAACGACTATGCCATCTATTGACAGGTCAACATCCATGACATAGAAAGCTGGCTCTGTCACATTGATTGCGATTGTGGCAACATCTTCACAGGTATCTCCATCTTCAAGACTCAATGAAATCTCTGGTGGGTCGGTATCTCTGTATAAATCAAGTGATGCAACACAACTTCCAATATCCATGATGTAGGGTCTAAAGACGAAGTGCCACATGTCGGTAATATCTGTTTCAAAGAGGAAATCACTATGCCACTTGTTGTATATCCAAACCATAGAATCATAGCTCTGTCCTAATTGGAAGAAGTTGAAGTTCTCGGAGTCAAGTACCATTAAAGTAACAGCTGTTTGATTGGTTGTTTCAAACTCACCATATATGCCTTGGTCCTTCTCTAACCAAAGACTGACATTCCTATACCCCCCTAGCCAAGTAATCTCTACTTGGTAGTTTCCCAAGTCCTCATCGGCCACTAAACTTTTGTTTAAGTCCAACAGAGTGCTCTCTTGGACCTGATTTCCATTTGTTGTCGGTAGGAAGACACCAGCGATTCCTCCTCCTGCGATGAGGGCAATCACCAGTGCAACCTTCAACGTCTTCTCATTCAATTCTTGTTACTCCATGATATTTCTGAGTCATATGAAAGGGACTGTCGTGACACTATTCCCATTCAGTGAGATGCTCTTACTCAGTCGGTAAGAGCCCTCGTACTCGAAGTTCCCTGCGGATGATCTCCTTCACGAACTCAGTCCGTGAGGAGTACTCACCGTTCTCGACCAGTCTGTCGATGAGGTCAGCAAGTAGGTTCGGAATCTTGACAGTCTTGTATCCTTTCATATACTATTTTGGATACAAAGGAGCATGTATATGTTTCCCAAACATATCCATTATATGCAATAGGATATAATATTAGGTTAGGCAGACGGGACACTTATGGTCAGCTATTCGGTAGTCAAAGTCCCTGAAGACCTCAAACAAAGGTTCGAGAGATTGAACAAAGAAAGACATCTTGGCTATACGACATTCACCGAGTTCGTCAAGGATGCACTGAGAAGGAGGTTCGAAGAGATCATAACGACCTATGATGGATGACCTCTGACGTACTCCACGACTGAAGTCGTTGGTAGTTCACAACCCTTTTGTGTATAAGATATCATTGTTGTTGATGAGTCCCAGAGAGTCATTAGTCGAACATAGAGTGGTATCTATTTCTGTGGTGACTCTGTGGAGTTCACAGCTCTGAGATTTCCAGTAGCACAGACTAGAGAGCACAGTGATAGAGTAGAAAGAGATCAGGGAAAAGGATTAGAAACCACAGAAACCAACTAATCAGTGTGATATTTTCCAGTGCCCAGAACAGAGAGCTTCTGCTGACAGTGGGTTCATTGATAGGTTCAACCACAGCTTCCAAGAAGTCAGTACCAATTACCCCTAGCTGCGAGGTAAACACATCCCATTTATACGATTCCATATACTAATCCATATGTTCTAGGGGTTCCCAGAATATATATCAATCAGTATAAAAACCAGTGAAAAGATAGTACTCTGTTCTAAGATAGCTGTTAGGGAAGCACTACCCTGACCCAATAGTGCTGGAAATACGTTCTGTCTGAGCCAGAGGTCTTTAGAGGGCATTTCACTGACTGAAATGTACCCCCTACAGAATGCAGGGAAACAGCCTGTAGATGCGGTTCTCAGAATTCCGACAAGATACCCTAACCCAACTCACAACGTTTTTAATTAAACCACTGAGCAGATGAGGTTTCAAAGAGATGATAGCTTCTGAGAAGTCAAAGAACCCCTATCCCCCTTTGAGGAATCCCAGTCGTACCACTATTGCTTGTACCAGCTGAAAGGAAACATCCATCTCGTCAGCAATCCATTGTAATGTACTGGCAGAAAAGAACTCTTTGACATATTCCCTATTGGTATCTGTGAGATCGTCTGTCAGCTCATCGGTCATATTGGTTCCGTCAGAGCAAATCCTTATGACTGATTGCAGCTACTACAGCCTGAGCTTCAGAGAATCAAATTCAGTTGTAGAGGCAGGTTAATCAATAATCTTTATTTCTGGAGGGTTCTCTGAATCTCAACCTCCCTTGAGCCTGATTCCGATGGCATCCAACATGGTACTTGATTCTTCCTGTAGTTTCTTTTTTGGAGTCAGGCTCTCCATTTTGAAGTTTAAACAAGAATGTTTAAGAGGAATCCCTTCTTAGCATAAAATGGGTCGGAAATCTAAGTCTGCTTGTTCCAGAGTTCGATTGTTCTGACTTGCTTGGCTGTGGATTGTCATATTAGAATTGTCAAACTTATTTTCAACCACAGCCAAGCGACTACCATTATTTCTCCAACAAACTAAAATACTCAGACTGCTAATGATTTCTTGACAGTTCTACTATGAATATAGAAAGTGCCTATCCAACACCTGCTCTCGGTTCAGTCGATGTCATAATCACAGACCCTACGGAAATTGATATTCTCCAGCATGGACTCGACCCACTAGCATGGGGACCCATCTTTAGCCCCAATGAGAAAGAGAAAGCCCAGAAGGAGCTTCTCGATTGGATACTTGAAACCCTACTGCCTAACTATCCCAAAATCAAAGCTGAATGGTTCGTTCGACTGTCTGGAAAGAAGAAAGGTGATGTTGACCTGCTCATCTGGATGCTGATCAATGGCAAGTGGTATGTCGTGCTCCACATAGAGATTCTCAACTGGTGGAGATGCTCAAAGGGGGACCCTTCAAGACCAAAGAACTACAAATACAATCTCAATATGGCAGCTAAAGCTGGGGATATTCGAGTACATCCCCGATGCCAGTCTGTGCTCATTCTCTGTGGAGGGCATCCAAATCATCTGTATCTACATCATGAACGGGAATGGACAATGTTCAGGTTTCCAGAGCCAATATACCCTAATCCTACTGAAGAGCAGAAACGATGGGCTCTCAGAACGATAAAACGAGCTCTCGATATGGCAATGTCTGTGAATGCAAGGTCACTATGTAATAATAACAAGGAAGGTAGTGATGGGGGATTGTTAGATACTACTATTACTACTGAAACCACTGTCGATAGCTGCGTTTTTGACAATTTCCATAGATTTTCGGGCAGTGGGTCAGCTGAGAGAGCTAAAATTGAACGTCATTCTCCTAGCTGTCCTAGCTTTGGCTATGGCTCGGTAGAGCCCTGTGATTGCACTGTTGAAGTGATTGAGCTGAACAGCACTGAATATGCGCAGACTAGATTCGATGATTTCGACGGAGGAGATGGCAGATGACCGAGATGGGCTCACTGAACGGAAAACGTACCCAGCTCACAGCTACTGTCGAGAGGACCATCAAGCGATGGGATTCTCATTTGAATAGGTACGTTTGGAACCTCGACCTCAGGAATATCAAGGGAGCAAATGACGAGATGCTCAAAGATGCCTGCTCTGTTGGCTACAGTCGAAAGTGGAAAATCTTAGGGGAACTGAAGGCGAATGATATTCTCACTTTTCGTGCTGTTATTGCTATGGATGAGCAGGGAGAGATTGGGTTCTTTAAACCAACATTCATTCGGAGGATCAATCAAACAGGTCCGATGTCCAAATCACCAACAAGCTCTTCAGGGAGAAAGGGCATTGGTCCTGACCATTTCGAGTCGCAGAGCCAAAGACCGCCAAATAGGTATTAATAATTCAGTTATTCTTAATAAGCTCTAAACCACAGTGAATCCTGATGATGATGAGTTCCGAATCTCCTGCGGTTGAACCATTAGAACTCAAAGGTGATAGAGAGGAGTACTCAGGAACCTTTGTTCAAATCAGAGAGGGATGGAACAGCTATGTTCAAGCTCCAGAGCTCAAGGTTGTGTTTGATTCTATCAGGGGTCCTGATGCAGAGATTCTAAGAAGTAGACAGTCCTTTTTCTATGGCAAGAGGTTCAGAGCTCTCGGTAGGTTGTTTCCCGGGGATGTGGTTCAGTTCCAAGCTCGCATTCGTCTGGGCAAGAATGGGGTACTCCGACTCACCAACCCAACGAGGGTAAAACGGTTCGATAGTCTTCAGCAGCTTGATATTGGGGACTTCTGTGGTTGATTTCATTGATGGTGATCTCATTGCTCTATGAATGGTGTCTGTGATTGGTTTCTGTACTCTGTCCCTGTGCTCTCTCTACACAGTGCCACTGGATTTCAGGAGCTGGGGAGCTCCAGAGGTTTCTCCTATAGCTGACCATTATTTCTGCCATCCACTGGTATAAGTTCATTAAGAGTTTATACATTGTCACCATATAGAGGAACGAGAATGGTAGAGGTAAGAAAGTGGATGTTCAATCCTTTGAAACCAAAGCTTGCACATTACACACGAATGAGTATTCCCGACCCTGACGGTCCAAAGCTAAGCAGATGTAAGAAACATATGATTGATGATTCATGGACTCTTGTAGAGGAACCCGAAAGGAAATGTAGATTATGCCAACTATCCGTTGAAACGGAGGGTCTTCCGAAAAGTGAAAAGACTAAGAAGCAATTTGACCTTTGGAGGGAATGGGAAATTGACGACCAGAAAGGGAGATAAGACACTCGTGGTGGTGTGGCATCATGTCTGTTGGTATTTCATTACAGCTAAGTGGTGTTTCAGTCAATCGCTGTTCTTGTGCTGAGTATTGTTTAAACAAATATCGAATTGTTTAGACAATGAGTAGAAGGATTTATCTGCCGTTGTACCACTGATAATATCGACTGAAAATGCCCGATGACGACACTCTAAACAAGAAATCGAAAGAGTCTGACTTGACAGTACAGGGCTTCAGCTCTGAGGTCATCAAGGATGTTGAGCTCACAACTCCCGAGGAACTGAAGGAGATTGGGGTCCCAGAGAAACCAGCTACTGACTTCTGGGACACGACAATCAAGGAGCTCAGGACTCTGTGGAGAAACCGAGGCAAGAAAAGGAGGCTGTCTGCTTACAATGTCTATCTCAGAACATGCTTCCCGGAGAAGGACCCTGATGTTTCTACCACAGAGCACATGAAATCATGTAATCTCTCTTGGAAAGAGCTACTTGACACTGAGAAAGCCAAGTATCAAGACCTTGCTGACAAGGAAAATGAGGAATCAAAATGAAATTGTCATCCATCAACACCGAAGATTTGAACATCCAGATTGTACCATCATTCATAGGGTCGGAGATGGTTCAGGCTGAAGTCTATGATTTTGACATTTCACCGACGATGAACAGGGGAGGTTCCGTTCCAGAGCCAAGTATGTTGACCGGAATTGAGCTCGACCTCAGGACCAAGAGGCAAACGGGTAGGGCATTTGGCTCAGAACTACTCCCTGAAACATTTGAGGGGGAAGCTGCTGCCATAGGTCTTGTGGCAGGTGCAATCATAGTGGTTGCTCTTGTAGCTGGTGGTGCATACCTCACGTTCCAAGCTCAGAAGGCAATGGAGCTCGGAGGAGCAATTCTAGCTCCCGGGATTTCAATTGCAGAATCCGTGGTTGAGGCTGTAGCACCGAAAGAGTCTGTGAAAGATCCTCCTGAGTAGACTGCTGGATCTGCTTGGTTTCTGACAGATGGCTTTGGGAGTATTAAACACACTGAAGGTGTTGAAAATTTCGGACTATAAGGACTATATTTTTGCTAGAACACCAAAGAGAATCAACAATCCCTCAACACTTGCATAGTTTGTTGGTAGTTCACTTGATGAAACCAATAAATGTGACATTCAGTGATAGCACTCAAGGAACCCTGAGCTGACATCCATTCCATCACTGACCAGTGAGATTCCTTGGTAGTCTATGTGATCCATGAGCTGAGCTCAACTAATGCTTGGATTGAAAATTGGTGAAATCTTTGAACATGAAATATATTTAAGGAGTTATAGCTTGTCAGAACAGACGCAATATGGGGATGTATTCGACTAATAATAAGAGGAGATGCTATAATTAATGGGTGATTTCTTTACAGATACCGAAGACAATCCGAGTGACCAACTTGCAAGATTCTACGACATCTTTCGTTCTAATGTCAAGTCACTGATGTTTGCAATTGTGAAGTCTATCGATTTCGTTGAAGATGCTCAGAGTTCCACTATCAGTAGTTTTGAACATCGTGATTATTTCATTCTTGAATTCACGTTTTCCGTGGACTATGCTATAGTAACTAGTGGTGATCACAAAGTAATTTTAGATACACTTGAAGCAACGGTGATATTCAATATTGTAGATAGAAAAATCCTCAAGATAGAAGTGGAGATGGATGGAATTCAATGGGACGAAGATGAAGAAGTTACAGATGAAGAGTTTAATACTATCGAGAATGAAATTCGTGATTCCCTTAAACATGCCATTCAAAAACAATCACTTAATCCAGAAATACTCAAACAATATCAGTTCTCTAGAACTGAATATATGGCACAGATGACTGCTCACATTTTGAAGGCAATCGGAAAATCTATGAAACTGCTTCTTTCTGAAGGTGAAGACCCTTTTGCTATGATTAAACTCCCTACTGAAAAAAAGGATAACGCGGAGGAAGCGGAGGAGAATCAATGAAAACCGGTACAGTTACAGAAGCTATTGCAATATTCTTAGTACTTTTTGTAGATGTTCTACTAGTAATCTATATCATCACGCAAAATACAGCTGGAGTACCGATAGTAGTCACTTCGGTTCTATCAATAGTTTCAACAATCTTTACATACATCGCAACGCGTTTATTTTCCTTTAGACACAACATGGACAGAATTGACCTAAAAGCTATCGAGATAATTCAACGTCATAAAAAGAAATACTCTGCAGAAATAAGAATGACAGATTTTATCGCAAGCCTTAGTGCTGAGTTTGGACCAAGTACTGCGAAAATAGAGTACGAGGATTTGGAAGAAAGAGGAATCATCAAGACTAATCTAAGTGTGATAAAAACCAGCGCCCCTCCAAAAGCTGTCAAAATCGTTGATACAACATGGAGGGCACGCTTAATCTAATCTGAAGAGTTCTCAATGGCTTTTATCAGCAGTTCTATAAGGAAAAGCCCTTCTTTGGTTAGTGAGAATGATTTTATTGCTTTTGGTGCTGAGCTGCTTGAAACTTCCCATTTAAACTCTACTACATCCACACTCACAAGTTCGCTCAGGTATCTAAAGGCAGTAGATCTACTAACACGTAGAAGGTCTGCAACTTCCTTTGTAGTTAGACCCGGGTTGTCATGTAATTCCATGGCAAGTCCAAAAATACTCTGATTTTCAAATAGTGAAAGAAACTTCTTGATAGTGGGAGAACCCAACAATGATGACGATTTTCTTATACGTTCCAACAGAATCCTCTCGTTTTAATATATGAACATCATAATTCTATTTATACACAACAATATTCATTTCACGATACATTAATATCATAATCTGGAAACAACTTAAATGTTTTGTGCATCAAATATTCAGAATGTATTTGATACTTCAATTGATTCTTTATTTTTCAGTACGTAAGAAAACACAAAATGATATGTTCTCGACCGATTAACCAAATGGACTATGCCCCTTTTGGAGAAACTAGCCAACAATCGTGTTTAGCTCATCAATTCTATGCCTGTTTTTGGTCAATTTCGGTTGACCAATTAACCTGATAGTGAGTCCCCGGATGCAATTTTCTAAAATAATCGTGGGCAATCGAGCCATCTGTTGAATCATTGGAGTTAAACACATCGGAGAATGTGTTTATCAGATGTGCTAAAAGGTTCCAAGACACCTGAGAGCCTGCATATGATGGGGATTATACACTCGGTAAAAAGGGCCATCAGTGATAATACTCACTGTAAAAAGCCTCCTACAAATACATCATACAGTACAAGGAGCCTACATGAGATGACTGCAACTAATAAGGAACCAAAGGCAAGTATCGAAGCTGAACTTTACGAGCTAAGTATGCCTGGTAGACTGATTGGAAAAGAAGTTCTTGACAACAGAGCGCGAAGGATTGGTATTGTCAGAAGTATAAGAATCGCACTTCATCCAACTCGCTCAGAACTCATCGTGAAAGGCGCTGAAGTCGAATTTCCAGTTGATTTCTCAAAGGTTGATGCTGTAGGTACCGTTGTGCAGCTTAATTCGGTAGTGAAAGATGCCGAAGAGATTGAAGTTCATGATGTCATTAGACTTCAGAAAGAGGTCCTTGATGATATCAAATCCTATCTTGGTGCCAGCTAGAAACGACTGTGAGCTGTTTCGAAGGGTTTATTCTGTTAATTGACGTTTCTCCTCATCTGGAGGTACGTCTATGGTCATCACGATGGAAGAACTAGCACAGACTATTGATCACACTGTACTCAAACCTGAAACAACGAGAAACAAAGTCAAACAACTTTGTGAAGAGGCAATGACTTACAATTTTGCAGCAGTCTGTATCAATGCAGTTCATGTAGAATATGCTGTTGAGCTACTCAAAGATAGTTCAGTTAAGGTATGCTGTGTTGTCGGATTCCCTCTTGGGGCAACCCTGCCACAAGTGAAAGCAATGGAAACTCGTGAGGTTGTAGCATTAGGTGCTCATGAGGTAGACATGGTAATGAATGTTGGAGCACTCCGTGACGAAAACTTTGATCTCGTGAAAAGGGATGTGGAAGCAGTAGTTGCAGCCTCGGGCGATGCACATGTGAAGGTCATTCTAGAAACAGGCCTCTTGACAGATGATCAGATGGTGAAAGCCTGTCTTATCTGTAAGGACGCAGGGGCTGATTTTGTCAAGACCTCGACAGGATTTGGTCCAATGGGGGCCACACCTCATGATGTTAGAATTATGCGTGAAACTGTAGGAAAGTCAATGGGTGTAAAGGCTGCTGGAGGAATTCGTACATTCAAGGAAGCGCTCCGAATTATTGATGCTGGAGCCAATAGAATTGGAACTAGTTCGGGAATTGGAATAATTGAGGACTATCGCTGGGCTCAATATAGTGATTCTTGGATGCAACCTGACAAACCATGTTGGACATGTCCAAGTCGTATGGCAAACATTGCAAAACAACCCAAGGAAGTGTATCTTTGGTACAAACAACGGTGCTTGACCTGTCCAGATAAGGAGCACAACGTTTTCACGGATTAGGAGGAATAATGAATGTCTAACACTTCTCAATTATATTCTGATGCTGACTTACTATTTGTTTCATTGAGCGACAGGACAGTAACCCGAAAACCAATTCCTGAAGATCTTTACAAAGATTACCTTGGAGGTCGTGGTCTTGGTGTGAAGTTACTCTATGACAATCTTGCTCCAGGCATCGACCCACTATCACCTGATAACTGGCTGATTTTTGCTGTAGGTCCATCAACTGCAACATCTGTGCCCACTGCAGGACGTTTTGTTGTAATCACAAAATCCCCTGCAACTGGTGGTGTGTTTGATTCTCATGCAGGGGGGTATTTTGGTGCTCAACTACGTCGTGCTGGAATTGCTGCAGTCATTATCACTGGAGCATCCACTTCTCCTGTCTACCTATGGATCAATGATGATCAGGTGGAAATACGTGATGCTTCCAAAGTTTGGGGGAAGGATACAGATGTCACAACAGACGAACTGATCAAGGCTACTGATGAAAAGGCACAGGTCGCCTGTATTGGTCCTGCAGGTGAGAATATGATTAATCTCGCTGCTATTATGACCGATAAACACAGAGCTGCAGGGCGTGGTGGTGTAGGAGCAGTAATGGGTTCAAAGAAATTGAAAGCCATAGTTGCTAGAGGAACAAAGAAGATTGGTGTAGTAGATCCAGAGAAGCTTAGTACAGCTGTTAAGAGAGCTCGTCTTCTCATCAAGAAGAACGGAATAACAAGCAAAGCGTTACCAGTCTATGGAACACCGGTTCTTGTCAATGTAGTTAACGAGCTTGGCATGCTTCCAACGCACAATTTCCAAGAAGGTACATTCAATGATGCAGATGGTGTTTCAGGAGAAAAGCTTCTAGAGCGCTTATCCCGGAAGAATTACAATTGTTATGGGTGTCCCATTGGTTGTGGACGTATGAGTCGTGCTAGAGGTAAAGATGTGGGTGGTCCAGAATTCGAATCAATTTGGTCACTTGGTCCTCAGTGTGGTATAAATGACCTAGAATGGATTGCTATTGCAAATGACAAGTGCAATCTTCTTGGTATAGATACAATCTCTGTGGGTAGCACAATAGGTTGTGTCATGGAGCTAGTTCAACGAGGCAAATTAGAACACTCACTCAAGTTTGGTGATACTACAGGAATCCTTGAGATGATTGAGGATATCGCTCACGCTCGTGGTCTTGGAGCTGAGTTGGGCAAGGGCTCCAAAATTATTGCTAAACAATATGGTGCTCCGGAACTCGCCATGCAGGTCAAGGGTCTAGAGATTCCCGCCTACGATCCTCGCGGTGTTCAAGGGCACGCTCTCGGTTATGCTACATCCAATAGAGGTGGATGTCACCTTCGATCCTACTTGATAGGTCCCGAAGTAATGGGTTCACCAGTACTTGTTGATAGAGATAGTACTGATGGTAAAGCGGACTTGGTGATTCTCTATCAGAATCTGTCTGCAGCAATGGATTCTATGGTTGTCTGTCGATTCACGAATTTCGCGTGGACCGTCGATGATTATGCAGACATGGTTGCAGCATGCACAGGACTATCAATAGATGGAAAAGAACTACTCAAAATTGGGTCTCGAATCTGGAATCTTGAGAGAATGTTCAATATGCGTGAGGGATTCACCAAGAGCGATGATGCTCTTCCACCACGATTTTCAACACCACTTCCAGAAGGAGCTTCTCGAAACAGAGTTGCACAGATTGATGTGATGCTTCCCGAGTACTACTCTCTACGAGGATGGGATAAAGAAGGAAATCCTTCTTCGAAATTATTGAAGGAATTAAACATCCCAATCGAAAGGTGAAAATAAGGAATATTGAAACCTCAAGTAGAACATTAGGAGATGTATCAGCTGGCCAGAGGAAAACATAGGCGGAGGAAGTTCCGAAGAGGACATGCACCATATCTAACAAAGATTAGGTTTTTCTGGTGTGATACCTGCAATGTTCCAAGAATAGATCAAACCGAATGCAGTGTCTGTGGTTCACAATCTCGTAAGGTGGATCTCTCTCCTCCAGGTGATCCCTTTCCAGCAATGGACGGACATCTTCAAAGAGCAATTCAAGCAATAGATAATCAATTTGGAGAAGGTGTAGGATTAACCTTACTTCCTCAAACAAAGACAATTGTCTTGAACAAAGTATCATCACTAGATGCAATGTATGAGATTATCGTGGATGGATACATAGTAGGGCGCCTTCGTTTTGATATCCCTAAACGTGGATACACTTTCCTTCTGACTCATGAAGGAGCTCGTAGGATTGGGAAGATTAGCAAACAGAAATGGGTATCAATTCATGATGGAGTTCTTCAATACCTGAAAGATGGGGCGAACCTTATGTTACCAGGTGTACAAGGTTGTGACTCTGGAATTGAAGAAAAAGATGATGTTTGGATCATCAATTCAGAGGGAGTAGTCATTGGTTCTGGTATTGCGAGAATGAGCGGAGAAGAAATGGCTCAAGAAGACAAAGGCTTTGCAGTAAAAATACGAGAAGTATCTGAACCCCTTGAATCAGTACTGAATGAAAAGACAGCTAGTTGGGATGATGCAGTCAAGGCGAATCATGAAGATCTTGATAATATTGAAAGAGAAGCAACTTCTTTTGTCAACCGAGTTATTGAACGAGATGCAAACCTACCCTTTGTAGTCGGATTCAGTGGTGGCAAAGATTCCCTTGCTGCTTATCTTGTAGTTGAAAAAGCGACTGGAAAGAGCCCTCCTATATTCTTCATGGATACAGGTCTTGAACTACCAGAAACTATTCAATTCATCAAGTCGTTTGCAGAGAAACGGAAAGTCAAAATTATTGGAGCAAAAGCAGGAAGCCAATTCTGGGAGTCCATAGATGTCTTTGGTCCTCCAGCTAGAGACTTTCGCTGGTGTTGTAAGGTCCTCAAGCTAGGTCCTGCAGCCACATCAATTGCAGATATGATTGGTAGTGAAACGGTTTCGTTCATGGGTCAAAGAAAACTGGAATCCTTTCAACGCTCGATTGAACCCCGAGTTTCTGAGAATCCTTGGGTTCCTGGACAGATATCTGCTAATCCTATACAGAACTGGAATGCACTAGAGGTCTGGTTGTATACATTCAAAGAGAAAGAAGATTACAATCCACTCTACAATCGAGGATATCATAGAATGGGATGTTACCTATGCCCAGCATCTCCTCTAGCTGAATTGGAGAGTCTTCGTCAGACTCATCCTGAACTTCATCTGCAATGGGAAGAAAAAATGAGGGAGTGGGCGGAGAAATATGGTTTTCCAGATGAATGGTTTGAGCTTGGATTTTGGCGTTGGAAGACTCTTCCACAGGGTCAGATGGAGCTCGTCAATAAGCTAGGTCTAAACATATCGACTACCCGCCAAAGTCCTAGTGAGAAGATCGAGTTGAATGTCACTAAGGGAGTTGCTCCCTGTACAAAATCTGGCTTTAGTCTTGAAGGTGCATTCACAACAGGACTTGATCTCAATCGAGTTTCAAAGATTATGCCAATATTTGGGAAGACCAAGGTTTCTGAGGAACTTGGTGTACTTCGAACAGCATCTGGTGAGAATCACATCTCACTCTTTAGTTCGGGTTCAGCAGTGGTCCGTGGACCAGATGAGCGTTCTGTAGAAAAATTGGCTGAGAAATTGGAACGTGCAACAAAAAGAGCTCTACTCTGTCAAGCTTGTGGATCCTGTGTTCCTCAATGCGAATATGGTGCACTCCATCTTAAAGATGGAAAGATCAGTGTAGATGAAGAGAAGTGCTCTGGTTGTCTTGAATGTGATAATTGGCCATGTCCTACTTATCTAGCATAGTATATGCATCATCAAAAATCGGCTACTAGTTTACAAAGATGTCATCGTGTAGTATGATGATACTATTACACATGTCATACATGGAATTAATATACAGGAATCGTGCCTTCGACTTAAGGTTGTTAGTGAAATGCTATCTGCGATTAGTCTTAGCATCTATGAACACAGGAAGTACCTGGTGCTTACTCTAGTCATATCCCTGCTTGCAATTCCAATCGCTGACACCCTTGTTATTCAAAGGGACAGAAATCGAAACGAAATGTATGGTGAAGCTTTCTGGATCTATGGGTTCATCGTTTATGATATGAATGACACACAACTGGCAACAGAACTGGACTATATGGGCTTCAATGATGGTTTTCACACTCTTCCAGATTACCTCGGAGGGGTGAAGTACGAATATCCTATATTTGGGCTGATATTCTTTGCAATAGCTACGTGGATATTCCCAGGTACGGGTGGATTACAACCTTTATGGTTGAATTTTCTACTAGTACTTGTCTTCAATCTGAATCTTGTATTACTTGCCATTTTACTTCGTGAGAAACTCTACAAAATTAACTGGGCACGTTTAATCTTTGGAGGATATTTCATTTATGGACTGGTCATGTCCGCAGGTGGTGGAAAACTCGAACCTATTGTAGACTGTCTGCTTTTGATGTCGCTAGTTCTTTGGAAAGAAAACCAACGTGGAAAGGCTATGTTTACTCTTGGTATGGCTGTGCAGACCAAGATTTATCCAGCTGTAGTATTTCCTGCATTTTTCATAATAGACCCTGCTTCTTCAATTTGGTTTCTAGTTTCTATGATTTTAACTGTAGTTCCAGTCATTTTTGGCGCTAGTTTCGATTCTTTAGTTTCACATCTGTTGAATCAAGCAAGCTATAGCCCGTTTGTTGTGAATCCAATGTATCCAGGTCTCGCAATAGGCACTCCAGTCTTAGATAGCCCACCTACTACCTATATCTGGTTCCCCGCCTTGATTCCTATAGTTATCTATGGATTCTTTATGCTCGCTACATTTCGAATATTTCTCCCTGCAAAGTCCGATTTTATGGAGAACTCATTTAGACAAAAGATAACCTCTCTAATACCTCTGTACCTTTACATGATCCCACTAACTCTCTTCACATTCCGTTGGGTAATGCCATGGTATCTCTTTTGGTTCCTTCCTGTTGTGTTGCTCTTTAACAAAGATGAGTACGCAAATGCGTATATGAAACAGTTAGCAGTAGTAGGGTTGATGTATCTCCTTGGATTAATCGTTAATTGGCCATACTTCATTGGAGGACCAATACCCGAATTCATGAAGCACTTTCCGTACAATTGGGCTACCATTTATGGTATCATACTTCTTGGATTTCTGGCTGCAGTTGCCTTTGCAGTCTGGAGATGGGAGTTTGATAGACGAGAACGAAAGTCTGTACTAAATCGCGCTGCAGAAGCAAGAGGAGAACTCATCATCTAGAAGCTATCTTGGACTACCGTTCTCTCTGTAGAAATCTATAATTCGTTTTCGAATGAGAGTAGAGGAGAATAAACCATCAGCTACGATCTTCTCTAATCGTACAACCTTGGTGTGAAGTCCTTTTTCTGAGATACGTTGCTCAAGGCGTTCCAAATTGGTATACTGATCGTATCCAAGAGCGATAATGTCCGGTTCAGTCTGAATGACAATCTCAGTGTGGTCTTCTGTATCAAGACCAATGATTGCGCGATTTACGAATCCAAGCGCCTCTACAAGTTTTCTCCTCTGCTCCTGAGGAAAGACTGGGGGCGCACTACGCTCTCTCTCAATTGTCTTATCAAGAGCAATAATTACGATTAGCTCTCCATCATCTCCCGCAAGTAATTTAGCCTGTTCGAGATATGCAAGATGTCCTAGATGAAGGATATCGAATTTTCCCGCTGCAAGAACTCGCTTACCAGTCATTGAACCTACTCCCTGCAGTGAATGAATTAGTCCTCATCTACAGCTAGAAACTCAGTTCCTTCGCTTATCACTTCAATCCTTCGCTTGGTCTTAGTGATTTGGCTGACGTGTACGAGTCCATTAATCTCTAGCTGTAATAATGCCGTATTCAATTCAGCATCACTGGGTTCGGTTCCAAGTTCCTTCTTTAGTGCTCGAATAAGTTCGTCATCTAGGATAACTCCTCGACGTTTCTTAACGATTTGAACTACCAAGTTTGTTATGGGAATTGCATTCCAAGGTGCCATTCAATATCACCATTTATTATTAACCGTACATAGATGCAGTTGCTGGATCCGCTTCTGTAGCTCTGCGAAGTATCTGATCCAGTTTTCTGAATCGTTCGAGCATTTCTTTTGTTGTAGAGGCATGGACATCTTTCAAAGCCTCGTCAAAGTGCTTGGCTGAAACAATTTCAATCTCCATGTCTTCCCTGAGAGCTCGCATTCCTGCTTCTCTACAGATTGCTTCAATATCGCCACCAACATAGTACTCTGTTGCTTCTACTAATTTCTTAATATCTACATCATCAGCCAGAGGCATATCTGCTGTATAGATTTTGAAAATCGCTGTTCTGCTCTTTTTATCTGGGGCATCAACATTAACGAACCTATCGAATCTTCCTGTTCGAATTAGCGCTTTATCAATCAGTTCTGGCCGATTTGTAGCTGCTATTACGACCACGTCTTTCATAGATTCTAAACCATCCATCTCCGTTAGAAGCTGACTGATGACTCTCTCTGAATGATGGAAATCACCAGAACCACCGCCCCGTGATGGTGCGATTGCATCAATTTCATCAAAGAATATTATTGATGGTGCAGCTGTTCTTGCTTTTCGGAAAATCTCTCTGATGGCCTTTTCACTCTCTCCTACCCATTTTGAAATGAGTTCGGGACCCTTAACGCTAATGAAATTGGCCTCACTTTCAGTGGCAACAGCTCTAGCAAGTAGGGTCTTTCCACTACCTGGAGGTCCATAAATAAGAATACCTTTCGGGGGAGTGATTCCTAAACGTTTGAAAGCCTCGGGTCTCTTTAGTGGCCACTCAACAACTTCTACCAGTTTTTGAATGACATCGTCTAATCCCCCAATGTCAGTCCATTTTACATTTGGAATCTCAATGAAAACCTCTCTTACAGCTGATGGGAAAACTTCTCTCAGAGCTTCTGCAAAATCGCCATTGTGAACCTCTAGTTGCTCTAACACATCTTGAGGTATCTCATCATCTTCAAGGTTGATCTTTGGAAGATATCTTCTCAATGCTTTCATCGCAGCCTCTCTACATAATGCTTGGAGGTCTGCACCTACAAATCCATGAGTTTTCTTGGCAAGTATTTGGAGGTCGACTTTACCTTCGCCTTCTGCTGTAAGTGGCATACCTCGAGAATGGATGTGCAGGACCTCTAAGCGTCCTGTTTCATCTGGAACTCCAATCTCAAGCTCTCTATCAAAACGTCCTGGTCTTCGCAGAGCTGGATCCAGTGCGTTAATACGATTTGTTGCACCAATAACGACAACCTGGCCACGTGACTTGAGCCCGTCCATAGTTGCGAGTAGTTGAGCCACCACTCTCCTCTCAACCTCACCCTGTACATCTTCTCTCTTTGGTGCTATCGCATCTAGTTCATCTATGAATATGATACTCGGCGCGTTTTCTTCTGCTTCTTCAAAGATTTTCCTGAGTTTCTGTTCAGATTCACCATAAAATTTGGACATAATCTCAGGTCCGTTGATGTGTACAAAATTGGCCTCAGACTCACTTGCTACTGCTTTTGCTATCAGTGTTTTTCCTGTTCCAGGTGGTCCATGAAGGATAAGCCCCCGTGGAGGATCAATCCCCAGTCTTTTGAATAACTCGGGATGTTTCATTGGTAATTCTACCATTTCTCTGATTCTTTGGATTGCATCAGAGCAGCCACCTATCTCTTCGTATGTGACTGCAGTTGCACCAATAACATCTCCTGTTGGTTTCTCAGCAATGCCTAATATTGTAGAATGTTGTACAACAACGGTTCCTGTAGGTTTAATGGAAGTTACCTTGAAGGGTATAGCTCTCCCGAGAATTGGAATGAAGACTGTATCCTGTAAAGTCACAGGACAGTTGAGTAGTTTTCTTTTTACAAACTCTTCAAACCTGGGTTCTGGTCGGATAGGCACTGAAGTAGGCGCAAGTGTAACACTCTTAGCTGGCTCTTCATTTGCCCTAGATACTGTTACCTTTTCACTGAGACTTACTCCGGCATTTCTCCTGATTCGACCATCCATTCGGATGATTTCATGTCCCTTATCTCCTTGATACGCAGGCCATGCAATTGCAGCAGTAACTCGCTTGCCTTTAATCTGGATAATATCTCCAGTCCTGACCCCCAGCTTTTCCATTGACATAGCATCAATACGTACTATGAACCTACCAATGTCTCTATGTTCTGCTTCTGCGACTTTGAGTACAATTTCGACCATTGATTATAAGCATCCTCCAAGACTGCTATGATTTTAGAAACGGTTTGGGAGCCTTGAATCACTAAACACCCTTTTTTATCCGCTATTCAATGTTTCTTTATCTGCTAATATAATCCACTACACAGATTTTGAAACTACAATATTATGAATCAGTATCTCTTTTTCTTTTTAAATCAAGTCTAAGATGCGATGTGATGCTAGTATTGAGCTACTTACATTCTGGAAACCATTTCTACTTCGACTTGTGCGACTCCCTCAACGGCGCTAATTGTCTCTTCGAGGTCATCTGTGCCTCCCAGTGACTCATCTCTGATCAAATTCATCCTAATGGCTATCAGACCAAAAGCTACTGGTTGCCTTTCTATTGCTCCAATGTCGGTTCCTTCTGGAATTACACTCTTTATTTGCTCGACTAGATTATCCAAGTCTACTTCAACGCCATCTGGCATAATCTTCATTGTCATTACAACTCTTGCCATTAAGAATCAACTCCGTTTCTGGATCTATGGTCCCTCAAATCCACAGTTGGGACAGGTATATCTATTGGAAAAGCGTCTGCATGATTCACAACGCCAGATTGTGAACTCACCACAGTTAGGACATTGCAGCTTTACGCTATCCTCTTGTGGAGAAACGGATGCGTGACAGGATGTACACCTAGTAGCTCTCATCGTTAGCAATCATCACCAGAAAGGTTGTAGTCGGTATAGACAGTACCGATTTTAGGCCCGAACTGGGAATTTGTTATAAATCTTCTCTTGAGGCTGCCATCTGAAAAAGATAAAATGCTGAGATATTATCAGTAGATTGAATCTCTGGAGATGATTTGATGGGTACAAAGCTTGCTGCTATAATAGAGGCTGAAACACTTACACTAAGTGATCTTGCTGGAAAGGAAATTGCAGTTGATGCTTTCAACACAATTTATTCTTTCTTAGCAACAATTCGCCAGCCTGATGGTACACCACTAACGGACAGACAAGGAAGAGTGACCAGTCATCTTAGTGGTATGTTCTACCGCAATATCAATCTCCTTGAGAATGGTATCAATCCAGTATACGTCTTCGATGGTAAAGCGCCGAAACTAAAGGCTCCAGAAGTCCAGCGTCGACGTGAGATACGTGATGCCGCCTATGAGGAGTGGAAGAAAGCAAAAGAGGATGGGCGAATTGAAGACGCTCGGAAAGCAGGACAGGCAAGTTCCAGGCTCACCGGTCCTATGATTGATGAGAGTAAGGAACTACTCCAAGCTCTTGGTATTCCTGTAATTCAAGCTCCATCTGAGGGAGAAGCGGTAGCCGCACAAATGGCTCGGGAGGGTTTTGTATGGGCAAGTGCCAGTCAAGATAATGACTCATTACTCTATAATTGCCCTAGAATGATTCGGAATCTTTCAATCTCTGGTAGACGAAGAGTTTCTCGCACTAAGAAGTACAAAAGTATAGATCCTGAGCTTATCCTGTTGGACCAGAATCTTCAGTTACTTGGCATAACTCGAGAGCAATTAATCGATATTGCAATACTAGTAGGTACCGATTATAATGATAGTGTCAAAGGCATTGGTCCAAAGACCGCCCTTAAATTAGTCAAGAAGCATGGAAATCTTGAAACTATTGAAACTGATAGAGGCACAAAGTTTGACTTTCCATATGATGAGATACGTGAAATCTTTCTGAATCCCCCAAAATTTGACGTAGAGAGTCCAAAGTGGACTGATCCTCAACCTGACGAGATTGAAAGGATACTCTGTAAAGAGCATGATTTTAGTGAGAGTAGAATTCAGAAGTCCCTTGAACGCCTCCATAAAGCATTAGAGGAAATTCGGGGTTCCACACACCAGAGTTCTCTATCTGATTTCTTCTGACAGCTCAAGGGCAACAGCCATAAACAGTGAAGGAAGAGAGGAGCAAGTTTCCGTGACTAATATATAGTAACTGACTCACTCAATACTAGGAGAAAAGGTGAATCCAACTAATGCGAAAACGAATGACCGCTGTCAGAGCCTCCATCTCTGATATTGTGAATGGTACATTTGGAGACGATAATGGCGCTCATGTAACATCTTCTTACGGAGTTGAACTTCGAAGAGTAGTGATTGTTGGATTTGTTGTTAGCAAGTTTAACAAAGAAGCTAATTCAGAAGGGGGAAAGAGGTTCATGAGCATTACACTTGATGATGGAACTGATACTATCCGTATCAAAGTGTGGGGAGAGGAAGAATCTGCCCTACTTGAAGGAGTCAAGGAAGACATTCTAGCTCTAGTCATAGGGAAGATCCGCCAGTACGAGGACGAAGTCTACATTATTCCTGAGATAGTCAAGGAAATTACAGACCCAAACTTCATGGGACTCCATCTCCTAGAACGATATCAAGCAATTCTTACTCGCAGCGGTGTTTCAATGAGTGTAAGTAGCGATGAGGGTCAACAACAATTAACCACCATAATTGGTGGGCCATCTCCAACTTCTTTGACTGGTTTGACAAAACAGATACTCAGCTATATTGAACTGCATGCTACTCCAAAGGGTGTGAACTTGAAGGACATTGTTGCTTTCTTTGAGGAAAAGGGAAAGGATGCCATTGAAATTCAGACAAAAATCTTCAAACTAATTGAAGATGGTTTCATCAATGAGATTACACCTTCTAGCTATCTTCCTGCAACCTGATGATTGACAAGGTATGTCGAAACAACAGTCGAGTCCAACAGAAATGTTATTTGGCTCATTCTCTCACTTCAGTATGGGGGTCTGTGGACCTGAGACACTGCGAATTGCCTCTGGCAAGTCCAGTCCTCCATAGGAATGAGGTGACCAAGACGACTGATCTAGAGAGAGTCCAAGGAGTTGGACCTGGCATTGCGAAGAAACTCAGAGCAGCCAATATTACTACTGCAGAACTCCTGGCTATTCAAAACCCCGACCAACTCAAAGCAAGGACAGGTATCTCAGAAGATTCTATTGCAAAGATTACCAGAAATGCTCGAAACCTTATAGGCAAGTTCGATTTCAGGTCAGGTATTGAGATAGAGAAAGAGCAAGAGGCACAACCCAAACTTATGACCGGAATTGAAGGATTGGACCGACGACTAATGGGCGGCCTTACCATCGGGTCCTTGATTGAGGTCTATGGTAGAGCCTCAGCGGGGAAGACCCAATTGTGCTATCACCTTGCAGTACGAGCCCAGATGCCAGTGGATAAGGGAGGGCTTGAGGGTGCGGTGCTCTGGCTGGATACAGAAAAGTCCTACAAGACAGAGGTCATCCGTGCTAATGCTGTAAGATGGGGTCTTGATCCCGATAGTGTACTTAAGAACATCCGCTCAGTGGATGTTGTGAACACAGCACATGCATGGACCCTGTTTGAGAAGGTACCACA
>SDBS01000167.1_pt1 | contig 56067 bp, 63 predicted proteins | sample 2277091 | NCBI WGS metagenome assembly SDBS01 (sample SAMN10404972, study PRJNA504765) | marine sediment metagenome | isolation source: marine sediment core GS10_PC15, 163 cmbsf | place: Arctic Ocean: Southern Knipovich Ridge | collected 2010 | reverse complement strand
GTTTCTTGTCAGTATGTTTTTTGCAAGGTTTTAATATATATAATGTACCAATTTATGGAGATATGAAGTTATGCAAATTAATAAAATTTCCAAGTCGCTTCTAACCGCTGGATTACTAATGTTTGCTAATGGCTGCTTTGCAGCCAGCAGCACTACTAAAGAGTTATTGTCATCTTGGTGGGTAGACAACGCCTTGCTTATCATTATCCTGTTCTTTTTATTTGCCGCATATACGACCTGGATAATCCACAGAAAACATGCCCAAGCATGTCGAGAAATAAAAAAACTTGGAAAATATTCGAGTGTTTGGCATCTGCACAATATTCGCACTAGAATTAGAGATGTTTTCAGCAAATGGTTTGAGGCTCACTCAAAAAACAATGCAGAAATACTAAAGGACTATGTTAGTGACCATTTATACAATCACTGTTACCTTGAATTTAGCAATCTTGCAGATAAAGATATAAAAGAAGTCTTTACTCCACCCAAGCTACATACCTACTGCATACTAAGCATGCACTCTGGTTCAGAAGAATCTCAAGATATTATTTGGGTATATTTAAAATACGCTCAATCAGAATATGAGGTTAAAAAAAACACAGAAGAGCTGGTCGAAGGTAAACCTGGGATGGCCCCAATGCACAAAGAGTTGTGGAAGTTCATTCGGCAAGAACATACCTGGGCACTAGATTCAATTAGAGAGAATATTCGTCTTAAAGACATTGAAGCTCTAATTAATATCGAGGAATAGCTTTACACACTTAGATAGTTACATTTTATTTAGTGGGATCTCATACCAAGCACCATTAATTATTCACAATTTCTGCTGAAATTCTTTGAGCTCATGTTTTAACTCCTCTTCTGTTGGAAGATAAGTTTTATACTTTGAAGCAAAAATTGTTTTGTTGTCCTTCGGCAGTGTATACTTCGCAATAATCTCCTTCTTGTCGCGACACAAAACAATACCAATAGTCTTATTCTCATCATCAGCTTTAACATCCCTATCGAAATAGTTTACATACATTTGCATCTGCCCCAGATCTTGATGTGTTAGCTTCCCAATCTTAAGATCGATCAAAACGAAACTACGTAGCTGTCGATTATAAAAAACCAAATCAATGTAAAAATGCTCATTATCCAGCGTAATGCGTTTTTGCCTAGCAACAAAAGTGAATCCTTTGCCTAATTCCAGTAGGAAATGTTGTAGGTTATCAATTATCGCCGTCTCTAAGTCCTTTTCCGAAAAGCTAGAGTGCTCTGGCCATCCAAGAAACTCCAAGATATAAGGATCTTTAACAGCATCCTCAGGTAATTCAAGAATGTGGCCATTCTCAGCCAGGGCTTTCACTCCCTTTTTGTCTTTACTGAGAGCCAAGCGTTCAAAAAGCATAGAGTTTATTTGCCGATCTAGCTCTCGTGTACTCCAACGAGATTCCGCACACTCAGTAAGATAAAAAGACCTAGCATTATCATTATCAACACGTAGCAGTTGACGGTAATGGGTCCAACTCAATTCTGAACGCAGTGCGTTCACTTTTGGAAAAGTCCGATAGAACTGCTTCATAAAGAATAGGTTTCGTTCATCAAACCCTTTACCGAATTCATGTGTAAGTTTCTTTGCTAGACCTTTTACAAGATATTTGCCATATTCAGCCCTTTTTTCTCCTTGTTGCTCTTCCTCTAATATGATTTTTCCAACGTTCCAATATGTATGCACCATAACAAAATTAACTTGCTGATAAATCTTGTTTCTGGACTCTTCTAAAAGCTCTTTTATTTTTTGATAGCACTCATTTGATTCTAATTGTTTTGTTGGCATTACTAATCCTCTAATTATCTAAACCATACATAAGCTTTACACTGGGATAAAGTATTATACTGGATAATAGTAAATTGCTTAATACCGTATTATTTACTGGGTATTTCAAACAATTAATTAGCTGAATTATAGATAACTGTTCGGCTACTTCCTGTAGCCTCGCCCTTCGGGTCGGTAAAGCTGGGATGGGACTAAAAGTAGTGATAGATCTGCAGCTTTTATTACTTCCTTATGGGGGTTTTGCGGCGGAATCACCAAATCTGCTCAAATTGGGAATTGAGTTCGCATACACATTTTACTCTAGTTGTGACGAGAGTATTGATATGGGGTTTCACCCATCGCATTTTTTCGCCCTTCAAAAGGTGGTAACACTTGGCCACCTAGCAGACCTTTGAATAGTGTTTCCTCGCGAAATGCGTCGCCCATCATCGTTGTCTTTCGATAGTGGCGAATTTCATTAAGATCATACTCTGCCATGAATATTCCCTCATCCATTCCTGCTTTAATAACAACGGTAGCATCTGGATTAAAAGCAGTGCTGTGTCCATCTTCAATGGGCTCTGGATAGTTACACACAGCAAAAGCTATTGCATTTTCATATGCTCGAATTTTTATCATGTCTAAAACAATTCCATTGAGTCCTTTTAGAGGCGACGAATTAGGCATAATTACTATTTCGGCTCCTTTTTTCATTAGGATGCGAGAAGGCTCGGGTATATCACGGTCTGCACAAATTAGAGCGCCAAGTTTTACCTTGCCTATTTGTGTATCTAGATCATGGACAAAAAATTCCTCTCCAGGTTCACAAATAGCATCTATAAGATTGGGCGCAAAAAGATGAATTTTAGAATATTTAATAACATCTTTACCATAACGATCAATCACCAATACAGTATTGCGAGGTGCTTTCTTTCCCTTGGATAAGTAGGTAACAGCAATAGCTATCTCAAGTTCTTCAGCTAGTTTACGAAAATGATTAAGATAAGGATCATGGTCATCAATCGCATAATTTCGATATTGTTGAATCAAATCCATATCAGGCTGCCGCCCTTCAAATTCAACTTCGTGCCAATAACTGCGTGGATCAGATATAATGTCAGGATAAGCAATATTATACATCTCGGGGAAAACCGCTAGATGTGCACCAAGCTTAGCTGCTTTTCGGCAATAGGAGTCAGCAGTAGGTATGTTTTTTTGCACATCCAACCTAACGCCATCCATTTGAAGCAAAGCAATTTTAAACATACTCATAAGTGTGACATCCTCAAATAAATTTAAGTAGAAGTGATTTTCTGACAAATAGCCAAAGCTGCTTTTGCAACCACTTCATCCTGATCAGTTTTACCGCCGCTTACACCAAGCCCACCGATTGTTTTGCCACCTATCTTAATGACGTATCCGCCATCAAACATTACATAACGAGGGAGTTGTGGAATACTGGCTAAAGTAGCAGGGTTTTCTTGAACATGCTCAAAAATTTCAGCAGTTGAAAGCCCCCATGGGTGTGTTACCGCGGTATATGCTTTATTTTGTGCTAAATCAATGCTTATTAAAGCAGCGCCGTCCATTCGATGGAATGCTTTTAACTTGGCACTTTCATCTAAAATGGCAATGACCATTGCCTGCTTAATTTCATATGCTTTTGCAACGGCAGCTTGTATCATTTTCTCTGCCAAATATGCAGTGATACTGGGTTTATAATAAAAGTTTTCGTTTGGTTGCTTATCCATTTAGACTGCGCCTTTGAAAAGTAAACAAAACCTAGGCTTTATTTACTACATTTTCTATTTCCTCATTTTACCGGGTTACTTGGGTTTCAATGGTAAAGAAACATTAACAAATAATCAACGACAACCTTCCAATGTCGCAAAAGAGTTTATTAACAGAAATAACACCATGTCTCAGATTGAGCAAATTTGGAGGTTGTGCCGCAAACAATGGCATTCGGTTAAGCACGAACTGTCTTGGATGCATTACTACTCCTCCAGTCATTAGTTGGCTTTTTGATTGTCTGGGCGAATGACGTCCGGCTCTGACTCTTTGTCGTACACGTGAAATACTTGCTAATATTTTGGATAGCCAACTAAATTTTTCCGGTTCTATTGATGCTAATAATTTCTCTAAAAATCGACCAATAACAAGTAAGCAGTTTTTAAAATTAACCTTTATTTTTTGTATTTCACCACAGAAATCTTGCCAGTAACTTTCCTTTAACTTAGCCTCTTTTCGGTTATAGTTGCTCGATGGCGGTGGCAATTGCTTGTTGGATTCTAGTTCAAATATTCTCGCAATATTTATCAACAAAATGTGGGCATATAATTCTTGTTTAACTCCGCGCTCAGATTTACCATGAAAGTCTTCAACTTGAACAAACTGCTTAGAAATCTTATAAAGTTCCTCTATTCCCCAACGACCATGATAGACACGGGGAAATTCGTTAAGAGGATATTGTTTTCCAATTAGCGTTGTTGCACAAACATAAAACTCATCATCAATTTTATATTTAAATAGCCGTAACTTAATAGGATTAAAATCTAGTTGATGCCCTTGTTTTTTTAAAGCGCGCTCAACATGGTACGAGGGCTTATATGTAATCGTTGTATCCATTAGTTCGCTTTCCCAAAAGGCTTGAATCTCTTTATTCATAGAGCCGGATTGTAAACGACAAATTAAATGGATGCCTTTTCCCATCGCTTGGTAAAGCACCAAATAACTAAAGTAACCTCTATCAAGCACTAACACATCGCCAGATGATAATGTATCCATATGCGCAATAACACAGTAACGCTCACTGTCTTTGCTTAATAGGCAATCATAAATTAGACCGCTGCCCAAATGGTAAGCTGTACTCATTAATCCTTGGGGATAATATTGGCCCTTATTTGGCGCTCTATATCCTTTCGCTAAAAGTTCATGTGGCACATTAATCTTTGATCCATCTACCGCGAAAACACGATGGCCACACCATAGCGGTAGTGCATTTGACTGTTCTCGTTCGGATAAAATTTCTCTATTTAGCGTAGTGAATATTGTTGCTGGCAACTTTTGGCGGGCCTCACAAATCGATGATGCTGCAACGGGGCGATCTTGGCCAACAGATATTTCCGGACTTTCCCATAACTCATTCAGCAAACTTTTATAACCTTGTTGGCTTTTACTCAGTACCAGCTTCAAAATAAATAAAACCAAAAAATGAGTATCAATAAAACGTTTACGAATTTGCCATGTCTTATCAAAATCCGAACAACGTTCTTGGATAAGGGCTTGTAAGGGGCTCCAAAAATCTTGCATACCTGCATCCTCCTGAGGGATTCATCCTCTCCATGACTACAAAAACTTGGAGTGTATCATAAATTTTTGCTTAACCGAATGCCATTGGTGCCGCAAAACCCCTTATGGGTAATCAACATAATCTTCAATAAACACTAAACTATAGTGGACTTGCAGCATTAAATTATAGTAGAACACAAACAACAACTTAGAGTAAGGAAAAAATATGGCACAACCATTTCATAAGCTTCTGGGATTTTGTCAGATTATATCTAACTGAAGAATTTGGCAATGAATACTGGTAAGCAGCTGGTATTCCTTGGACTATCATTCACGTAGAAAACCGAAAAGCATATTTGGATGCACTTGAAAAAGCTTCTATTTATGGTGATATAGGAGATTTTAGTAAGTTTATTTTGAGTGAAATGAAGAAATCTTCAACAATATTAAAAACATGAATCCAGTAGTACTTTTTGATACAAAAAAACAATAACGATTTTATCAGTATGTAAATCATCAATGCCAAATACAACAAAGTATGATGATTATTTTAGTAAGAGGCTAAACTTTAAGATTATTGTATCCACACTCTAATTGCATGTTTTGTGTCCGCCAATATTGCTCAGCAGCAAAGTGATGAAAATTTTTCAATTGTGGCGAATTTGCAGAAAAGCTTTCGATAATTTGTAAAACTGTTTGCGCTTTTTCTGCACCTTCTAAAACACCTGTTTTTTTATTGCATATAAGTTCGATACTGTTATATTTTTCAATGTATTTAACGATCTGTGATCTATTTTGTAACATCGAAAACATACCATGAAAATAGTAAAAACCTGAACATGCAATAAGCACTATGGTAATACTCAACCATACATACATTTTTAATTTAAAAAAAGAAACAACAACTTTACAAAGATTTTTTGTGAAATTTACACCAACATCCAAATTGACCATGAACGCATCTCCATTTTTCCAGTTGCATCTTCCAAATTATTAATATGGCTACATCGATAGCCTTTTTTTCTGAGATAGGCCGCCCTAAACTGGCGCGCCCGGAGAGATTCGAACTCCCGACCCCCTGGTTCGTAGCCAGGTACTCTATCCAGCTGAGCTACGGGCGCGTAATTGACTTTTATACAGCATACTAATGCCGGAGGGATTACTCGGATGCGTCCTGCATCCTCGCCCTTCGGGCCAGCCTTTGGCTGTTCAAAATAGGCTATCCTGCCTATTTTGTCAAACCCTCTTCTCGGGTTCTCATCCCACTCATGTCGCCATGGTAAAACTGGCGGAGAGGGAGGGATTCGAACCCTCGATGGAGTTTAACCCCCATACTCCCTTAGCAGGGGAGCGCCTTCAGCCGCTCGGCCACCTCTCCTATCCATAAAGTGCTATGATACCATTGTGTTGGAATGAGTCAATAGAATAATTAGCGCTAGAATTGACATGGGTTCTAATTAGCAATAAACTAAGTTTTTGCAATTTCTAAATGAAATAAAAGGTAATTTATAGCTTAGCTGATGTTTTTAATGTATGTACAAAACTATTTTTGGTCGTCTAATAAATGTTAAATAGGATTAAACGAGTTTTATTAGGCAAGCCTCGCAATCCAATGGATAAAGCGACACGAGGTCATATTTCGCTAATAGCTTTTTTTGCCTGGATTGGTCTTGGCGCTGACGGTCTATCATCTATTTCTTATGGTCCAGAACAAGCATTTTTAGCTCTAGGACATAATGCCTTTTTAGGGCTGTATCTTGCTGGCATGATAGCCATAACCGTATTTGTAATTTCTATGGCATATAACCAAGTTATTGAGCTCTTCCCTAGTGGTGGCGGTGGTTATAAAGTTGCCACTAGACTTATTGGTCGTTTTCCCGGGCTAATCTCGGGTACTGCTTTAATTCTAGGTTATGTTCTGACTATTACCATGTCTATTGCTGCCGGCGTTGAAGCCATGTTTAGTTTATTGCCTGTCGGATTTCAACACTATAAATTAATCGTTGATGTATGCGCCATTTTGTTCTTGATGTATTTGAACATGCGTGGCATGAAAGAATCGATCAAAGTGTTTTTGCCAATATTCTTGGGGTTCATCATAGCCCATATTTTTATTATTGCATATGGAATTGGAGTTCATGTTTCCAACTTTCCTAGTGTGTATCATCATACTGTTCAAGCTGCTCATCACGTCACTAGTCTATTTGGATGGGCGTTTCTGATGGCATTACTGCTCCGCGCTTATTCTCTCGGTGGTGGTACTTATACCGGCTTAGAAGCGGTCTCAAATAATGTTAATAATCTAGCTGAGCCACGAATCAAAACCGGGAAATGGACCATGTTATATATGGCTATTTCCTTAAGCTTCACTGCTGCAGGTATTTTGATGCTATATTTATTGTGGAATGTACATCCGGTATTTGGCCAAACGCTCAATGCTGTAGCATTTGCTAAAATTCTACACAATTTCCCTATGGAACACCTCTGGCTAATATTCATTCTTGCCACTGAAGCTGGACTGCTGTTCTTAGGTGCAAACACTGGTTTTCTTGGTGGTTCCGCCGTATTAGCTAATATGGCAATTGATGGCTGGGTGCCACGCCGTTTTGGCAACTTGTCCAACAGGCTTGTTGTACAAAATGGCATTGTATTGTTTGGGTTTTTGTCATTGATAGTTTTGCTCGGCACAGATGGCTCAATTACTGAATTAATCATTCTTTACAGTACTAGTGTTTTTATTACATTTTCGATGTCATTATTTGGCTTAACTATTTATTGGGCCCGCAAACGTCGTCGTGCAGCTAAAAATTGGATTTTCCGCTTATTGCTGTCTATTTTTGGCCTGATTATTTGTTTGTTTATTTTAGTCACAATCATAGCTAGTAAATTCACTTCTGGCGGCTGGATGACAATATTAATCAATGGCATTGTAATTACGCTGTGTTTTATGGTATCCAGACATTATAAAGCCACAAAAAAACAAGTTAAAAGTTTAGACCAGATGTTCACATTTCCAATCGAGCCATTAAAAGGGCCCGTGCCAACATTAAACCCGATGGAGCCAACAGCTATTTTCTTCATCGGCGACAGTATTGGTATGGGTATGCACACCCTGCTCTGGGCACAACGCATGTTCCCCAATCACTTCAAGAACTTTGTGTTTATCACAGTTGGCATAGTTGACGTCAACACTTACGAAAGTGACAGAGCTTTAAAGTCAATGCAACGCAAAGTTGGAAAACGCCTGAAATATTTTACAGATTATGCTCATTCACATAACATTCCGACTAAAACTTATGTTGATTATGGCACAGACCATGTCAATCAATTAGTCGACATGGCCAATCAGGCTAAAGATGACTTTGGCTCACCAGTATTCTTCGCTGCCAGAATGGTTTTAGAACAGGAAAACTGGCTGACCCGACAACTCCATAATGAAACACCAATAGCGCTACAACGCAGCCTGCATATGCATGATATGCAAATGATTATTTTCCCAGTCACAATTGGCCGCAGTCGCAAACATAAGAAATAAATCACTAACCAACGTATTTGCTATAAATGAGCATATTAAGTCAGTTTTTAACAAAGTTAGTGCTGGATAAATTCAGTTTGCAATAGCCCCATTATCAAGGAAAGTACTTGTTTTCAGATAAAACTGTTCTTACAACCGGATTTAAAACCTGATAATAGTTGTTATTATCTTTATATACTAGGTCCATTTTTATCAAAGTAATTAGTGTGCGTTGAATGCTGGAAGATGATATTTCTAGACGATTTGCAAAATCTTTGCCCCTAGGCTCTTTCTCTGGTGACTTAGCAAATCCAGCTAATATGGCACGCTGATTCACGGTAAGCCTGCTGATCATGTCAAATATCCAATCTGCCTTTTGACTCTCAACATATAGCTGCCACGTAATATCCACCTTCTCTGCGGTTGGTACTTCTTCTTCATCCCATAACATCCTACACAAACGATTAGCGTAATACGGGTGGCATTCTGTTAAAGTTAAAATCCTATCAATACTTTCATCTGTAATGGACGACGCCCACGCTTTCTTGGACGCTTTTTTTATAAATGGTTGGTAATGTACTTTATCAATTCTATTAAGTTTCATTTCATCGCATAGGTGGTATAAAGGGCGATCTTTATTGCCAAACATAGCTTCAAGCAATGTCCTGTTACTGCCAGAAAAAATATAAAACACATTCTTACTGCGCTCAACGGCGTGACGTATACTAGCTTCTAATGAGTGCGAATTTTCCAAGGTGGAGATTTGTTGAAATTCATCCATAACAAAAATAAACTTTTTATCTAGTTCTTTTGCCGCATAGTCTAAGTTTAGCAAAAGTTTCATGATTGTTTCTTCCGAAGTTTTTTCGTCAGGCGTTAACTTAATTTTTTGTCCAAATGCAGAAAGCTCTATAGTTGGGTTCATTTTAGCGAAATACCCCATGATCTTTTGCTTCGCTTTTTTAACTCGAGGCATAATCTTATCTAATAACTGTGTTACGCCATCAATAACAGCATTTTTAACATATTTTCCTGATGTAGCTGGCAATAAATCAACTGAACTATACGGTATATCTTGATCACTGGTAAACTGCGCGATTAGGCTGCTTTTACCATAACGTCTTGGTGACATTAGCACGACATGAGCATTTTGCTCTAACCGTTTTTTTAAGTAGCTACGTTCTTTCTCTCTATTACAAAAAGCTTTACCAGTAACAATACCGGTTGGAAAATATGTTTCTGGTTGTGACATATATACTCCTGATTAAGTTAGTTATTAGTTAAAGGCAATGTTATCACAATAGCCTCCGCGACGCAAGATGCGTCACGCAAGATGCGTCATGACGATCCAAATAGATGCTAGAATGGTATTTAGAACAGGAAAACTGGCTGACCAGACAACTCCATAATGAAACACCAATAGCGCTACAACGCAGCCTGCATATGCATGATATGCAAATGATTATTTTCCCAGTCACAATTGGCCGTAAACGTAAAAAATAAATTCACTTTTTCAGTAAAATCCAGCCTAATGGCCTGACCTGCAATTCAAGTTTTATGACAATCAAACAAACAATCACTCAAAAATACCTAAATAATTATCTGTTATATTATAATATATTTGCCATCAAATCATTGACATATAATGCTTATATACTATACTCCTAAATGTGGGGAGCTTTTAGGATATCAATATATTTCTTTAAGGGACATTGATTTCAACAAAAAAAACAACAATATGAAGGATATATATAACAAACAACAGCTTGAATCACTGGCAAATACCGTTAAGTTTTGCCGGTGCGCAAACTTATGCTCGATTTTATTGCGTTTTAACGCATATAGAAAAATCATGGTGATGGCATAATGTTACAGATTGACTCAGCAAATTGGAAATTTTTAGAATGTACGGCTCCTGCATGCCTCGATGGGATGACAGCGGTTTATGCCAAAAATGATCCGAAAGCTTCTGCCACTGAAAAAGCAAAGTTTGCAGTATGTAATATTTTTTTAACACCAATCAACCTCTATAACACAAACGCCGAAGCAGTTGATATAGAAATAAAGAAAGATCTAACCAGAGCTAATACGCTTAAATCATCAGAAAAGACAACACTTTATCAACAACAGATTGCATGGGCGTCCTGGAATGAATATCATGGACAAGACGATTATTTTCCACAATTAAAATTGTATTTCGCTAACAAATGGTGCTATATCATTGAAGAATTTCAGAAGCAACAAATGTCATATAACAAAGCTACAGAAAAAGCTGCGAGTGAACAACCTAAAGATTTATTTACAATATGGATACCAATAAAAAATACTTTAACTACAATGCATTTTAAATTATTAACGTTTGTTGAATATACAACTAATAAAGCCACCAACACTAGCACAATTATGATAACTGTTTCCGATAGATACATAATCAGGTCTCCAAAGAATAGTAATAAAACAAAAATGTTATATGGCAATGTACGTTATTATTTTCAACCTCAATTTGCCAAGAATATCTACATGACGCCATTTTTCAATGCAATTAAGTGGCAGAATACGAGCCGAACATCAAACCTAAGTCCTCTTATTAACTCGACATGCGACAAAGATTTATTGAGAATTATTATTAATGCTATCAATATTTTGCAACCAAGTGGCATTATGAATAATGAACCCCCTACATTGAATGAGCTATTCTTTGTACCGACAGAAGCTGATATTGACAAAGCTTGTAGCAGCGCACCAACCTTAGCACAAACAGAAAACCAATTAAGGGCTGAGATAGGGGTTTTCAAACACAGCCTGGCCAAGCATATTGATCCTTATTATGGTATCGGCGCATTTTATAGCCAGCCAACAAAAAACCTTCTTGGAAGCACAAAAAGTCTTTCAACAACTGCAAAAAAGACAGCGCAAAAATTAATCGACATGTTTGAAGGCAAATTCGTTATGTTTGAATATGAGGATCTGCGTGTTTTAAATTATGGCCAGTTACAACCGCTCCTTGGAAAACTCCAAGAAATAACAGATCCAACAATTTTCACACAACTCACTACTGTGCAAAACCATCACCCGGTGGTGATTAGCTCTGGCAATAAATACAATGATAAAGTCAACCAAATGCTAGACAAATACATAAACGAAACTCAAGCAAGAAAAGATAGCTGTTTTAATGCTCGATCGTTTATGGGCCGTCTTAGTGGCCAGCACAAAACTGCGCCTGCCAAACTACAAGCAGCAATAAAATTACAAGAGCTGATAAATCTAAATGATAAAAGCGTCTCTGGCGTCACCTTTACAGATACTGATATCCGAGCGCTCAATGATGGCGAGCTAAAAATGCTACTAATTCAATGCCGACCACCATTAATCAATGCTTCGACCTTTACTAGACTTTGTAATCCAATCCAAAAAGGCAACGTTATAATCAATGCTGAAGGTAAAATTCCCATTCCAGTATAAACCAATCTCGTTGCTGACAAAATCTCTCCATATTAATAGCTAACCCCTAGTTTTTAAACCCCAAAAGGGTTATAATCACTTTACAGTAAGATATTAATCAAGGGGAAAATAATGTTTGGCGGTTCTGGAAATAATGATGCAAACGGACCTGATAACAGTATTCCTCTGCAAGACTTCACATTCCCCCAAGCATCGCCATCAACTAGCTATAACTTTTACAATGGTGGCAGAGCTAAAAGAATTGCACAAACAACAGTTGGACAGTTTTTATCCCTGGCTCCGTTGCCTACTGGTCTAGCTGGCGGGCACAATACCGGCACAATCAATACATATGGGCCACGTGGCTGGTCATGTGTTTATGAAAACCCAAACGAGAAATTTACTGCAATAACAGCTTTAGACACTAACTTGCTTATCGTTGGTCTAGATAATGGCACTTTTTTTAAATATGATTCGCAGTATAAAATTAGAACTGATTTAGGCAATACTGGGTCAAGAATTACGTCTATAGCTGCTTTACAAAATGGATATGTCGTAACTTTGGATGAAAACAACCGAGCTAAAATCTGGTCAACAACACCGCCTCTGGCTCGCATTACTGAATTCGTCAACTGTAATAGCGTCATAGCACATGAAAATTGCTTTATTTATCATACCGATAATCAGCCGGTTAGGATTTGGGATTGCACAACTCGCAACAATACTACAAAGCAATTATCAATACCAAACGGTGAAAAAATTCTTTGTATAGCATCGCTTGAAAGTGATCTTGTAGCTTGTAGCAGCTCTAATGGCCAACTTTATATATGGGATATAAATGCCAATAGTTGCAACCCTATTTGCAAACCTAATGTGTCCATTACAGGCATAGCCGCATTCCCAGATTACACCGCACTTGTGTATCTCGATAGTGATGGCGTTATTTCCATAATGGACTATAAAATTGCTCGAATAATAGAAACCATTCAGCCTGATTTTCATGAAACGCTTAGACCAGAGGTGAATGCCTCACTAATACCAAATCAGATATGTCCTTTGCCCAACGGGCAATTTGCAGTGACCAAAGGTGATATTTATTTTGATGTCTATAACTTGCCGCATTTGCAAACCAGGTCTAGCTGGTGCGTATTAATATAACAACCTAGCAAACGCAACCGCCGGAAACAGCAATTACAGTTTCCACAAGATTTATCTTCTTACCACTTTGTTCTAATGCCTGCTGCACAATATGCGTCAAACCACGACAACATGGTACTTCCATGCGTGCAACGGTAATGCTATTGATGTCATTTTTGGCAAAGATGTGTGCTAGTTTTTCTATATAAAATTGGCCATCATCTAATTTTGGACAGCCAATAAGTAAGGTTTTGTCGCGAATCAATTCTTGATAATTCGTATAAGCAAAAGCTACACAATCTGCTGCTATCAATAAATCAGCATTTTGAAAATAATCAGCCTGTTCTGGCACCAAATATAGCTGTAATGGCCAGTTTTTCACACCACTAGAAGCACCAAAAGTACGTGCTTGTTTGCCAGGGCACTGGCAGGCTTTTGGCTGTGGTTTTGACTCTTCTATATGCTTATTAACCAATTCCTCATCAAATGCATCTGCTTCACGCTCAATGATTTCTAAGGCGTCCATAGGACAATGACCTAAACAAGCTCCTAAGCCATCACAATATTGGTCCGAAATCAGTTTAGCCTTACCATTGATGATCTTAATGGCACCTTCAGCGCAGGATGTGACGCAGTCACCACAGCCGTTGCATTTTGCTTCATCTATTTTTATAATTTGTCGTTTCATGGTTATTCTCCTGAGTCGTCATTCCGGCGAAAGCCGGAATCTAGCTCGACATCGTCATTCCCGTGAAAACGGAAACCCAGTGTTTTTAAGGTTTCCCTGGATCCCGCGGTCAAGCCGCGGGATGACGGGTAAACACAATCTTATCCTAGAATAGCTTTTAAGTCCGCATCAGGCGTAGTTATTGGTTGAATATTGAATTTTTCGACCAAAACATTCAGAACATTAGGCGTCATAAACGCTGGTAATGTCGGTCCCAGACGAATGTTTTTAATGCCTAGTGACAATAATGTTAACAAAATCGCTACTGCTTTTTGCTCATACCATGACAAGATCATTGATAATGGCAAGTCATTAACGCCACATTCAAAAGCTTCTGCTAATGCTACTGCAATTTGAATGGCTGAATAAGCATCATTACATTGACCAATATCCAATAAACGTGGAATACCATCAATATCACCAAGTTTCTTGTCAAAGAAGCGGAATTTACCGCATGCCAAAGTCATCACTATGCAATCTTGTGGGATTTTTTCCACTATTTCAGTGTAATAATTGCGTCCTGGTTTGGCACCATCACAACCGGCAACCAAGAAAAAATGACGAATTTTACCAGCTTTTACTAAATCAATAACTTTACCAGCCACGCTCATAACGGCATTGTGACCAAAGCCTGCTAGTACTGAATCTTTATCAGTGTCAGCAGCGAAACCTGGTAATTTCAAAGCCTGGTTGATTACTGGTGTGAAATCTTTGCTATCATCTATATGCATAACACCCGGCCACTCTACCAATCCGGTTGTAAAAATATTCGGCATATATGAATCTAATGGTTTTTGAATACAATTGGTAGTCATCAACACTGCGCCTGGAAATTCAGAAAATTCTTTATGTTGATTTTGCCATGCAGTACCATAATGACCGTAAAAGTGTGGATATTTCTTTAATTCCGGATAACCGTGGGCTGGTAACATTTCGCCATGCGTATAAATATTAATACCCTTGCCTTCGGTTTGCTTTAATAATAGCTCTAGATCACGTAAATCATGACCAGAAACTAAAATTGCTTTACCTGCTTTAGCACCTAGAGGCACTTCAGTCGGAACCGGATGACCATAATGCGTGGTATGAGCTTTGTCTAGAATTTCCATGACACGCAAGTTGCTCTGACCACATTCCATCGCTAATCCAACCCATTCTTCCAGGCCCAGATCATAACGTAACATGCTTGCTAAGGATTTTTGCATAAATTGATAAACCGCAGGATCTTCTTCACCCAAAATCGCGGCATGATCTGCATAAGCAGCGATACCTTTAATGCCAAAAAGCACAGTGTTCTTGAGCGACTGAATGTCGGCATTTTTTTCTGATTTATCTAAAATACCATAAACACAGCCTTGCTCTATCATACCTTCAATGCTACCTTCCAAAACAAATTTAGCAGCTTCTGGTAATTCACCCTTATCACTTAACTTGCTCATAATCTTATCGCGTAGTGCTACAACTTTCTTAATAGAAGCAGCAACAGATTCTTCTGAAAAATCAACATTAGTTACTGTAGTAAATAGCCCTTTGTAAACCACTAAATCTGCTTCTGCAGTATCAATATTATGCTTACGGGCAAGTATAGCTACGTGGGACAAGCCTTTTAAGGCATATACAAGCAAATCCTGCAACATAGCCACATTGGAGCTTTTACCACAGACTCCTGCAGTTGAAGAGCAGCCTTTACCTTGGGCAGCTTGCTCACATTGATAACAAAACATTTGACAATCTTGATCACTCATCTTAACCTCCTATTTAGTTTATTAAAAATTTAACACTGTGTTAATTATGGCGCATAACCTTAATTAATGCTGTGACATTAATCACGATTTTATAAGGTTTTACATGGAAAAGCATCTTCTACAACAATTTCCTTTGTTTGCCAGCCTAACAGATGAAGCTCTGACTGCTATTGAAGCTGTATTACAGCAAGAATCCTTTGCAAAGAATACTGTGATTTTCCAAGAAGGTCAAATCGCAGACAAGTTATTAATAGTATTTGACGGCAAAGTGAAAATTTACAAAACCAATCCTGAAGGTAAAGAGCATATTTTACATATTATGACTAAACATAATCTTTTAGGTGAAGTGCCATTGTTCGAAAATGGTAAATACCCAGCCAGCTGTGTAAGCATGACCGATGTAATTTTGTTTAGCATTCCCCGCGTAAAACTAATTGAAATTATTCGTATGGATCCGCAAATAGCATTAAATATGCTAGCACTGCAAGCTAAACGCTTACGTGAGTTTACTAATAAAATAGAACGTTTATCCTTGAAAACTACTGAGCAAAAACTTGCATATTACCTCCTCCAACATGCGGTTGAAGTTAATGGTCAACATATTGTTTCTATGCAAAATTTCAACATTCAAGAATTGGCAAATTATATTGGTACTGCTCGAGAAAACCTATCCAGAGTAATAAGTAAATTAATTCGCAATAAAATTATATCTAAGCAAAATAGTGATATTGTGATTGAGAAATTTGCTGAACTTGAAAAGATGTATATATAACCCTTCTTAAGACGGCCCTTGCAGACCGTCTTAAACTATGAAGGAATTAATGAAATAGTGATGCATTAAGCAGAAGCAACAAAGTCTGCTTCTGATTCAACTTCGTTGAAAAGCGACTCTGGGGTTGCATCTGTTTCTTGCATTTTTTCTTGCTGAATCCGATCATATATCTCTTCTCTATGGACAGATATATCCTTAGAAGCTTCTATTCCTAGTCTTACTTGACTACCTTTAACTCCTAATACGGAAAATACGACTGTCTTGTCACCTATGATAACGGATTCACCAATGCGTCTTGTTAAAATGAGCATATAAATCTCCTTATGTTGCCCGATCAATTAAACTCTCTTGTGTTATATTTTAAAACACACCCATACAGCACTTGATCAATGCCCTTAACAGCTAATTTCTCCCCAGTGCTTATATTGAGCATAGCACATATTATGAGTTTGTAAATACCGTATCAAGATTTTATTATCTTAGCTGCAGCAATGCCTTTACTGTAGGCGCATCTAACTCCAAATATTTACCTGGAGCTAAACGTTGTGGTAATATTATATTATGAAATCTGGTGCGCACTAAGCGGCTTACGGCTAAATTTTTAGCTTCCCACAGCCTTCTTACAATGCGATTCCGACCCTCAATAACAACAACTTTAAACCACTGATTAGATGCTTGTACTTTCTCTTTACGCAAGCGCCAAATTGATGTAAATTCAGCCAAACCATCTTCCAACATCACGCCATTTTGCAAATCGTGTAAAATTTCCGGGGTTACCTGCCCTAGTACACGCACTAAATACTCTTTTTCTAGACCAGTTTTAGGATGCATTAAAATATTGGCTAGATTGCCATCATTAGTAAACAAAAGCAAGCCAGCTGAGTTTATATCCAATCTTCCCACCATAACCCAGCGTCCATGTTGTAACTGTGGCAAATTGGCAAATACGGTGGTTCGACCTTTTTCGTCAGCACGAGTACAAACTTCTCCCTCTGGTTTGTTATATAATAGCACTTTAGGTAGCGCCTGAGTTGGCGCTTGAATAGAAATTGGTTTGCCATCAACGCAGATTTTTGCCTTAAAATCGACCTTATCACCTAATTTAGCCAGTTTACCATTAACCGTAATACGGCCTGCACTAATCCAGGATTCTATTTGACGCCTTGAGGCAAGACCTGCTTGCGCCAAAACCTTTTGTAGTCTCTCCATCATGTTACACTCGGCAAACCTAGAGACAATTGCTCAGCAATTGCATCTAGATCAGTTAAATCATCTAAGATTGGTAATTCCTTGATGCTACTAAGATTAAAATAATCGAGAAATTTCGGCGTAGTTGTGTACAATGCGGGCCTACCAGGCACATCTTTATGACCAGCAACCTTTATCCATTCGCGTTCTATTAAAGTACGCATAATGTTGCTACTTAATGTCACACCACGAATATCTTCAATCTCAGCCCGTGTTAACGGCTGCTTATAAGCAATTATCGCCAGGGTTTCCAGCAGTGCTCGAGAATAACGCGGTGGTTTTTCTTCACATAGTTTGCTAACCCATGAAGACAAATCACTGCAGGTTTGAAAACGATAGCCGCTAGGAATTTCCTGCAGCTCAACACCATGTCCATGATATTCTGCAGCTAATTCAGCAATAATATCACGGAGTACTGGTTTTTCAGGAGCATTACTCTCAAATAATAGATGCAACTCACCTATTGAAACTGGCTCACGCGCCGCCATTAATACAGCTTCGATAATTCTTTTAAGTTCATTTCTTGGTAACATGAATTTTCCCAAAGTTTTCTGTTTGCACAAGCTCGATTACTGCTTGTTTTAATAACTCCAAAATAGCGCTGAATGTCACAATTACACCAACCCGACCTTCCTTAGGTGTAAATAAATCCACAAAATCAGTAAACTCGCCCACTTGCAGTTTGCCTAAAACATGCGCCATTTTATCGCGTATTGATAATTTTTCTCGCGCCACATGGTGCTGTTCGTACATATTAGCTCGTTCTAGAACTTCTTTTAAGACATACCATAAATCCGGCAAATTAACTTGTGGCATAGCTTGCACGGCCTCTTCTTTTGGCCTTGGTGATTGCACCATAAATACATCTCGATTTACTCGAGGTAACTCGTCAATATCTGCTGCAGCTTTTTTATAACGCTCGTATTCCTGCAAACGCCGAATCAACTCAGCTCTAGGATCTTCCTCTTCTTCAGTTTCCGCATGATTTGGTAGCAACATACGTGATTTAATTTCTGCCAAAGTTCCAGCCATTACTAAATATTCCGCCGCTAGCTCTAACTGCAGCCCGTGCATCATCTCGATATATTGTACATATTGACGGGTAACTTCGGCTATTTGAATATCTAAAATATCAATATTTTGCTTTTTAATAAGATATAACAGCAAATCCAATGGCCCCTCGAACGCCTCGAGAAAAATTTCCAAAGCATTAGGAGGAATATACAGATCCTGCGGTAAATCTACCGGGTTGCCAGCTATTTTTGCATTTATATCTGTCATGTTATTGTAAAAATGGTGAGATATCACCTTTGCCTAGACGCACAACAACAGGAATATCTGCAATACAATCAACTACTGTTGTCATTTCCAAGCCACACGATTCACCATCAATAATCAAATCAACTCGCTTATCAAGTTTGCTGCATATATCTTCAGAATCAACCAGAGGCAAGTCATCTTCAGGCATGATTAGGCTCACACTCATCAACGGCTCCCCAAACTCTTCCAAGAGCGCCATTGCAATATTATTTTGCGGAACACGTAATCCAATGGTTTTTCGTTTTGGATGTTGTAGCATTTTTGGCACGTCTCGTGTTGCCTGTAAAATAAAGGTATATGGCCCCGGAGTATTAGCTTTTAACAATTTAAATATAGAATTGCTAACTTTAGCATAAGTTGAAATCTCCGAAAGATCTCGACAAACTAAAGTAAAATTATGGTCTTTGTCTAATTTTCTAATAGCACGGATCCGTGCCAATGCCTCCTTATTTCCGATCTGGCAACCCAAAGCATAGGCCGAATCAGTAGGATAAACTATTATTCCTCCTTGTTGCAGAACCTCAACTACATCGCGAATTAAACGCTTCTGCGGATCATCCGGATGAATTGTAAAAACTTGTGTCATTCTTATTCTCCTTGCTATACAATCTTTTAGGATTATTATAATACTTTAGCACAAAAGGATCACTATGAAACTGTTATTTGATTTCTTCCCTATTTTACTATTTTTTATTGCCTACAAATTCTTTGGTATTTTTGTTGCCACAGCTGTTGCAATGGTCGCATCGCTATTTCAAGTAGGCTATTATTGGATCAGACATCATCGTGTCGAAATGTTACATGTCATAACTCTTGTCACCATTTTGATTTTAGGCAGTGCAACTTTATTATTACGTAATATCATGTTCATCAAATGGAAACCGACTGTAATTTACTGGATTTTCGCCCTAGCATTTCTAATTACGCAATTTTTTGGCCCTAAAACTTTACTAGAACGCATGATGGACAAACAAATAACTTTGCCTCAAATTCTGTGGAAACGCTTAAACTTCAGCTGGGTAATTTTTTGGGCTTTAATGGGGATAGCTAATTTATATGTAGTTTATAACTACAACACCAATACTTGGGTGAATTTCAAACTATTTGGAACCTTAGGACTCACTATTGTCTTTGTAATTGGCCAATCTTATTTCATGCGAAAACATATCACATAAAAAAAGGGACTCATTTGAGTCCCTTTTTCCTTTGTTAGCTAAGTAAGTCGAAGCTTAGACAAATGGGTTAAAGCTGAAGTCAAGACCACCCATAACCATATTAACACCAGGAACAGCAACAATGTTGTTCATTGGTGATACTATGTTCGGATCCTGTAGTACTCTATCAGTTGTGCTTAACAGGAATGGCTCAGAAGCAATATGATCGTAATATGCATGAATATCTAAATGCATATTCTTCTTAGCACCAAATGCTCCAAAAGTATAACCAGTACCTAACACGTACTCCGGACGCATATTCCAATAATGTGCACTTTGGGTGCCGATATTATTCTGATCTACACCATTCACATTAACGTCTGAAGTAAATTGATACTTAGTATATAACTCTGCAAAACCACCTTTAGCAAACACATGCCAACCTTTTACAATGTAGTAATCAGCTTTTAACAGGAAATCCACAGCCTGACTCTTGTACTCTGATTTAGCATAATAGTCAGCAGTATTAATAGCTTGACCATCAAGTTCCACTTCAGTAAAGCCAAATTTAGTCTTATAAGTAGAATTACCTAAATCTTTGTAACCTACCTCAACACCTAACAAGGCATTGCTTAACCAACCAGTATCAGCTAATTGGTGATCATAACCAATATGCACACCCCAAACAAAATCTCCAGTATCCTGAGTATTGCTATTGTTTGTTATGCTAATTAACGGATCACCTGCAAACGCGTCATTCAACAAGGCTTCGTTATAGTTTGTAAACACGTTAGGTGTGTTTAACTCGCCATAACCACCATCGGCGCCAATTACAAAGCCGCCTTTAACTACAGGCTTAGGTGGTACAAAAGTATCTCCAGATGCCATTGCAAAGCCAGCGAAAACTAAAGCCAACCCTGCTGTAATTCCAATAATATAATTCTTCATCAATTCCTCCATATATCCTAATAAAATTAAAGTTAATTCCAAATTTTGAATCAACATTTTTATACAATCCTACAACCGCAAGGCATACAAAAATGTTACTGACAATATTAGTGACTCTGCGCAGCAATGTCAAGTTAATTTTAATAAAAAAACACAATGGTTTCACGGAAATTTTTCTTTTATAATCAGATTGTTATGCAGATGCGGCTCTTTTTTTGAAAGAATTATTACAATTTTATGTTGAATAATTTACTGAAATTGGCGCAAATTTGCTGATTTAAAGCATTAGATGGCATGTTTTTAAGCTCCGCTAAGGCCATTGCAATATAATGAACATATGCAGGCTGGTTGGTTTTACCGCGGTATGGGACAGGAGCTAAATACGGGGAGTCTGTTTCTAGCAGAATTTTATCAATTGGAACTTTTTTTGCTACCTCACGAACCGAGTCAGCATTTTTAAACGTTATTATTCCCGCAAAAGAAATATAAAAGTTCATATCTAGCGCTTTTTTTGCTATCTCCCAAGTTTCGGTAAAGCAATGCATTATGCCCCCAACTTGGTCTGCATTTTCAGCTTGTAGTATATCCAATATATCTTTACTAGCTTCACGCGTATGAATAACCAATGGTTTTTGTAATTCTTTTGCTGCCTGAATATGAGTGGCTAAGCGTTGGCGCTGGGTAGCAGGAGCGACATAATCATAATGATAATCAAGTCCGGTTTCGCCAATCCCAATAACTTTCTCATCCTGAGCTAAAGTAACCAGCTGTTCAACAGTTGGTTCCTCGGTTATTTGTTCGCTCGGATGCACGCCAACTGTAAGGTATATATGTTGATATTTTGCAGCGATATCAAATAACAAAGGTAGATTCTGCAGATTGGTACTGACTGATACAATGTGTTCAACTCCTTGTTCATGAGCTGCAACTACTATTCCATCAACTTCTTCCGATTCAAAATAATCCAAGTGGCAATGCGAATCTATCAACATGTGAGCTGCTCCAAACAAATACCAAGATCTTCAAATAACAATTGTTGATTTAAGTTATTACTAGATTTTTTAAATAACTCAGTAATTTTATCGTAACAGGCAAATAATCCAGCTATAGTCATCGAATCGCTTAAGCTATTTAATTTCTCCGCAGCATTATTATGCAGCAAAAACTCCTGGTCCAATCCTGTTTTTAAACGCAGCAAATCTACAATTATCAGCTGAATATATTGCAACGCAGCCATTTCCATGGGTACGCAAAGCTTGGCAAATTCTATGACATCAATTTGCTGACGCATTAACCGCAAAAATCCTTGAAATAGTTTTACATAGCGTTCTTGTGCATTTTCTTGCGCCAAACTTAAGGCTTGAAGAGGAGCTCCATTAGTTAGTTTCAACAAACTTCCAGCTTGCTGGCCTTGCTGCTGCAGCCAGTTTATTGCATCACTAGTTTTTGGAGTATAAAAGGCGATGTTTTGGCAACGGCTACGTACAGTTGCTGGCAACAATGATGCCTGTGCTGTGATCAACAAGAACATAACATCTCCTGTTGGCTCTTCTAAAGTTTTCAGCAAAGCATTATTAGCGGACAAGTTCATAGCATCAGCCGGCTCAATAATAACTATTTGCTGCTTACCCTGGTGCGAACTGGTAGCTACGGCATTTATGACTGTACGAATCTGATCGATCTTAATAACTTTACTACCATCTTCTGGCTGTAGGATAAAGAAATCCGGATGATTTCCGGCATTTATCAACTTGCAGCTACGGCATAAGCCACAAGCTTGCTCATCGGTATGCTCACATAATAACAATTCTGCTAATGCCAAAGCAAAATTTAGCTTACCTATTCCACGCGCCCCGCTTAATAACAAAGCATGTGGCAAGCTGTCTTGCGATCTGCGCTCAACTATCTTTTGCCACTGTTGTTCTTGCCAAGCATAAATATTATGCATCACTATGTTATCGCTGCGAGAATTTTATGAATTTGCTGCTGCACATTATCAATAGATTGGTTGGCATCGACGATTTTGTAACGCTCTGAATTTTGCTCTACTTTATGCAAATAATATTGGCGTACACGTTGGAAAAAATCCAGCTCTTCACTTTCAATACGATCTAAAGCCCCGATATTTTTCACCCGCGCCAATCCAACTTCAGCATCTACATCTAAGACAATAGTCAAATCTGGGCGCAAATCTCCTTGGATCATATTTTCCAGTATTACAATATCGCGCTCTGGAATATTACGCCCAATACCTTGATAAGCATAACTTGCATCGGTAAAACGATCAGATACTACCCATTTGCTATCTGCCAAAGCAGGTTTAATAACTTCGGTGATATGCTGCGCTCTACCTGCAAAATACAATAATAATTCAGTATAAGGACACATTGGTTCTGGGTAATGCTGCAGGATGACCTTGCGAATTTCTTCAGCAATTATGGTGCCACCTGGTTCGCGGGTAACCACAAACTCAATGTCTTTTGCCGTCAAGTGCTCAGCAATAAACTTCATTGCCGTACTTTTACCAGCCCCTTCAACTCCTTCTAATGTTATAAAACGCCCTGTATTTGCTTTCATAATTTATCTCTATGATTTTTGTCCAGCTGATATTTTTTAACAGCTACATTATGCTCTTTCAACGTAGCTGAGAATACATGACTTCCATCGCCTTTAGCAACAAAATATAACATTTTACTTGTCTCAGGATGGAGTGTGGCATAAATAGATGCCTTACCTGGCATGCAAATAGGCGTTGGCGGCAAACCTCTTTGAGTATAAGTATTATATGGTGTCTTTTTTCTTAAATCTTTAGTGGTCAAAGGTTCAGAGAAATCTCTACCCAGCCCATATATTACTGTGGGGTCTAACTGTAAATACATATGTTTATGTAACCGTCGAATTACTATCCCAGAAATCACAAACCGTTCATTTGCTAGGGCTGTTTCCTTCTCAATTATCGATGCTACAACTAAAGCCTTATAGGAATTTTTATACGTGACTTTTTTGTCACGATTTTGCCACATCTGTTGTAATTGCTGCTGCATTTTTATATATGCTAATTGCAAAATTTTAGTATCGGAAAAATTAGCATGAAATTTATAAGTATCCGGAAAAAACAGACCTTCAGGATGTTGGTCTGGATGACCAATACGCTGCATAACTTGTGTTGCAGATAAATTTCGTAGGTTATGAGCAACATTAGGATCAGCTTCTAAAGTAGTTATTAATTGCTGAAAGGTCCAACCAGGAACAATGGTAAAAGCATATAAAATCACATCTCCACTGCTGAGCTTATCAAGCAACTCGCGCGGAGTAGAGCCAGGATCAATACGATATTCTCCCGCCTGCAAATTTCTGGTCTGGCCGGTAACACGTGCCCACAAAATAAATAATTCGGGATGAGTTAACACTCCTTGTTGTTGCAGTTCAGCGGCCAATGCTTTAACAGATGTTCCGGACTCCAAGACAAACTCAACGGCAGTATTATTTGTAGCAACCATGGGGGAGTTTAAAAAGTGATACCAGCGAATACCAAACCACAATATTCCAATTAATAAAATAGCAGCAAAGGGGACAAAAATTCTGGCCAGTTTAGCAAACATATATAGGGCTAGAACTAAATTCGTTTAAACGCAATAGCGCAGTTAGTGCCACCAAAGCCTAAAGAATTAGATATAACTATATCCACTTTGGCATCACGAGCTTCATGCGGCACTAGATCTATGTCACAACCCTCATCAGGATTATCTAAATTAATGGTCGGTGGTACAACCTGATCACGAATAGCTAATATTGAGAAAATTGCTTCAACCGCACCTGTTGCACCGAGCAAATGACCGGTCATGGATTTGGTTGAACTTACTGGAATCTTATATGCGGCATCACCAAATACTTCCTTGATAGCCTTTATTTCCAGAACATCACCAGCAACTGTAGAAGTACCATGAGCATTTATGTAGCTAACTTCTTCCGGATTAATTTGAGCATCGTTTAAAGTATTACGGAAATTTCTTACCCCACCATTTGCGGTTTTATCAGGCAACGTGGCATGAAAGGCATCAGAGCTCATACCAAATCCGGCAAATTCGGCATAGATATGTGCACCCCGAGCTTTAGCATGTTCGTATTCTTCTAAGACTAAAATACCAGCGCCATCTCCTAGCACAAAGCCATCACGATCGCGATCCCACGGCCTGCTGGCTTTTTCCGGCTCATCATTGCGAGTTGATAATGCTCTAGCCGAAGCAAATCCGCCGATCCCCAAAAGAGTGCTGGCCATTTCTGTGCCACCAGCCAACATAACATCAGCATCACCATAACTAATAATACGTGCAGCATCACCGATATTATGGGTCCCGGTAGCGCAAGCAGAAACTACTGAGTAACTCGGCCCTTTTAGGCCATGCTTAATGGATATCACTCCTGGAGCCATATTAATAATGCCACTTGGAATAAAATGTGGGGAAATACGCCTTGGCCCGCCTTCTAATAAAGCCAAATAATTCTTCTGAATTATCGGCAACCCACCCATACCTGACCCAACAATTACTCCAATGCGATGCTCATTCTCTTCATTGATGGTCAGTCCTGAATCCTCAAGTGCTTGTGCTGCAGCAACAACACCAAATTGGATGAAGACATCAAGATTACGTATTTCTTTATGCTCCAAATATGGAGCAGGATCAAAGTTATTGACGTGTGCGGCAATTTTTACACTACATTCTGAAACATCAATCTCAGTATTAAGCTTTACTCCGCTCTTACCTGCAAGCGCAGCACTCCAAGTATCCGGAACATTTAGTCCCAGAGGCGTAATCATGCCTAACCCGGTTACAACAACACGTCTTTTACTCACGATGAAACTCTTACTTGCCTAATTTTTTTTCGATATAGTCGATAGAATCTCCGACTGTAGCCATTTTTTCGGCATCTTCATCAGGGATTTCAGCATCGAATTCTTCTTCTAAAGCCATTACCAACTCGACAGTATCTAAAGAATCTGCGCCCAAATCATCTACAAATGAAGATCCACGTTGAACTTTACTCTTATCAACACCCAATTGTTCAACAATGATATCTATTACTCGTTCTTCTGTAGTAGCCATAAGTTCTCCTATTTTAGATTTTAAAATAAATTTTATTCATTCAAACAAAATTCAAAGTCATAGTTTATGCAAAAGAAAATAAGTTGCAAGCTTTTTTATCCTAAAAACTTTAGGATTATTGCATAAACATGCCACCGTTAACATTAATTGTATTCCCAGTTATATATTCTGCCGCTGGTGAAGCTAAAAAAGCTACGGCATTTGCAATATCTTCTGGCTTGCCAATTCTCTTCATTGGAATCATGCTCTTCAGGTTGTCTCTTTGTTCATCTGACAGCTGTTGCGTCATTTTTGTATCAATAAACCCAGGCGCAACATTATTAACAGTCACACCTCTGCTGGCAACTTCCTGACCGACTGATTTAGCAAATGCAATAGCACCGCCTTTAGCAGCAGCATAGTTAGCCTGACCTGCGTTGCCTATAATTCCAACCACTGAAACAATATTAATAATTCTGCCCCAACGTGCTTTTATCATATCACGTAAGCACGCTTTTGTAACCCGAAACATCGAAGTTAAATTGGTATTAATCACCGCATCCCATTCTTCCAGTTTCATACGCAACATTAAATTGTCCCGAGTTATCCCAGCATTGTTCACTAGAATATCCGGCGCACGATAATCTTGTTTTATTTGCTCGAAAGCAGCTTCAATTGATTCTTGATTGGTAACATCCATAATGACACCACGGCCTTCAAAGCCGTGCTCTTTAACATATGCATCAACGTCTGCTGCCAATTCTTGATTTATGTCACCGCCAACAATTGTAGCGCCAAGATGACCTAAAGCAATAGCAATTTCTTTACCAATACCACGACTGGCACCGGTAACTAAAGCAACTTTATCTGTTAAAACTTTCTCACATGTCATAAGTTTTCCTCTAAAAGTCCAGCAATACCGAGCCCCAAGTTAACCCCGCTCCAAAAGCTTCCATTAACACAGTATCGCCCGGCTTGATTTTACCTGAACGCACCCCATCATCTAACGCTAAACCAATAGAGGATGCTGAAGTATTTCCATATTTTTGAATAGTTAAAATAATTTTCTCTCTAGATAAACTAATTCTCTTCGCAACAGCATTGATGATTCTTAAGTTAGCTTGATGCGAAACTAACCAATCAATATCATCCCCAGTTATATGATTCTCCGCCAGTGTTTTAGTCACCATCTCGCCGAGTCTTTTTACTGCTACTTTAAATAACTCATTCCCCCCCATGTGGACATATGGCTTGCCTAAAAAAGGATATTGGTGACGAGGAGCATATAGCATTTCATATAAACTGCCATCAGCATGAATATGAGACGAACGTAAGCCTGGCTTGGTATCTGCTTGTATAACCACAGCACCGGCCCCATCGCCAAATAGCACGCAGGTAGAGCGATCGGTCCAATCAGTGATTTTAGATAGGGCTTCACCGGCAACAAATAAAATCGTTTTTGCTTTACCATTTTTAATATATGTATCAGCTATATCCAAGCCATATATAAAACCGCTGCATCCAACACTAATATCAAAAGCCGGGCAATTCTTTAACCCTAAGCGACTCTGGACGACACAAGCAACACTGGGAGTTGCGTATTCTCCGGTAAAAGTTGCCGCAATAATCATATCAATTTTCGCGACATCAATTCCGGCCATTTCAATGGCTCGGCGAGATGCTATTTCGGCCATATCTGATACAGTCTGATCTTCAGCAATGATATAACGCTCTTTTATGCCGGTTCGCTTCGTAATCCATTCATCAGAAGTATCCACCATCTTTTCTAGATCAAAATTGGTCAATACTTTTTCTGGAACATAGCTTCCTGTTCCAGTAATTTTGCTGTAACTCATGGATGCACATCCTCCCCCAGGAAAATGCCAACTTGCTCACCGATAAGTTTAGGAACGTTTTTCTCTACCTCTAAAATCGCTTCCTTAATAGCATTGGAGAAAGAATCTTTTTTAGCACTACCATGGCTTTTTACCACTATGCCATTCAACCCGATCAAACTAGCTCCGTTATAACGATCTGGATCTAATTTTTTCTTAAAGCTCTTGAGCAATGGGATACCAATAACAGCCATGATCTTGGTGTACCAGTTCTTTTTAAGTTCTTGTTTGATGTAATAACCGATCATCTTCAAAATGCCTTCCATAGCTTTTATGGCAACATTTCCGACAAAGCCATCACAGACTACAACATCAACACCACCACGAAAAATATCACCACCTTCAATATAGCCGATATAATTAATATTTTCACTATCAGATAATAATTGCGCAGTATGCTTAACTTGATCATTACCTTTGATTTCTTCTTCCCCGATGTTCAGCAATCCGACTCTCGGAGAGGCAATACCACTTACAGCGGACGCTAAAACTGAACCCATAATCGCGAACTGATATAAATGGTCAGCACAAGAATCAACGTTAGCACCTAAATCTAAAGCACGCACTCCTCTTTTGGAATCATAAGTCGGCAGTGACGCAACAATGGCCGGACGATCTATTCCTGGCAAGGTTTTTAAAACAAATCTGGCTGTTGCCATTAATGCGCCTGTATTACCAGCACTAACACACGCCTGAGCCGTGCCATCTTTAACCAGATTGATAGCGACGCGCATGGATGAGTCTTTTTTACCGCGCAAAGCTTTGGAAGGAGATTCATCCATTGTCACCTGTTGTGAAGCATGTTTAATCCGTAAGCGCTCACGTTCAACCTCATGGTGATCGGTATAAGCTTCAACCTGCTCTTTAATAAGAGTTTCATCGCCTACTAAAACAAGGTGTAAGTTTGGATGACGTCGCAGCATATCTAAAGATGCGGGAACAGTCACCGCAACTCCGTAATCACCGCCCATGGCGTCAATTGCTATATTTGCTTTCTTACGTGCCACAGTCATTTACTCTTCTTCTGTTTCCAATTCTTCTTTTGGAATGATAACTTGGCGACCACGATAATAACCGTCAGGAGCCACATGATGACGCAAATGTTTCTCGCCGCTGGTCTGATCCACCGCTAATGTCGCACCGGTTAAGGAATCGTGCGAACGTCTCATATTCCTTTTAGATGGTGTTTTACGACTTTTTTGTACTGCCATAAATTTATATCCTCCTCAGGATTCAATTCAAAAGTAGTTATAGTACCTTGATAAAGTCTAACTGTCAAAAAGAAACAGTTGTTGCAGCCCAGCAATATCCTTGACAGAAGCCATTACGTTATAATCATCAGCAATGTGACTATACGCCTCATCTCTATCTACTAAAATAACATCAACTTCAGCATTTTCTGCCAGCTGTAGATCAGTTTCTGAATCGCCTATCATGACCGTGTTTTCACCATCTATATTTAATTCATCCAGAATACTCCACAACATTTGCGGATCTGGCTTAAAATGGCCATCATCGCTGCAACTTGTCGCAGCAAATAAACCTTCTATTTCATATTCATGCAATTTTTTTTGCAAAGAGGTGCGAAACTTACTGGTTGCTATAGCAAGCAAATAGCCATTTTGCTGTAGTTTCTTCAGCGTTTCTAGAACTTCGGGGAACAAAGCATCTCTGCTCGCCAATGTGCCTTCCCAATCAAAAACTAACAATTTATAACTTTTCATAATTCCTACCCTAGTTGTTGTAAAACAGTTGCTAAATCTTGTTCTAACGCAGCAGTAACTATCATCTGCTTCTGTCCGGCAATTTTAAAACTCACCGAAGCGGCATGCAAGAACAATCGTCGCAATTTATATCGACGCATTAACTTATTAAATTCTTTTGAGCCATATTTCCTGTCACCAGCGACAGGATACCCCAAATGAGCCGCATGAACTCGAATCTGATGCATTCTCCCAGTATGTAATATTGCCTCCATTAAAGTTGCCAGTACAAATTTTTGCCGCGGTTTAAATTCTGTTACGGCTTGCTTGCCTTGCTCTGCCACTTTAACCACGCGCTCACTCGACTGCAGTTGCTTAGGCATTAAGGCTACATTTACCATCTGCTTGCCTCCTTGCCATTTCCCCCGAACTAAAGCCAAATAAGTTTTGATTATTTTGCCATCCCGCAACAATTGGTGTAGTTCTTTTAAAATATCACGCTTTTTAGCTAAGATTAGACACCCTGAGGTATCCTTGTCCAAGCGATGCACTAATTCGATAAACTCTGCCTCAGGGCGCATAGCCCGAAATGCTTCAATTAAACCACACTTTATTCCGCTACCACCGTGAACAGCCATTCCTGCCGGCTTATTCACCACTATTAAATTCTCGTCTTCATACAAAATTCGCTCTTGCAATAATTTAATAGCTTGAGTACTCGGCACTTGTTCCTCTTTGACTGCAGTGCGAATTTGAGGCAAATAAATTTGGTCGGCCGTTTGCACCTTGTAAGTCGGCTTAATTCTTTTTTTATTGACTCGCACTAAACCTTTACGCAGCATTCGATAAATATGACTTTTCGGTACGCCTTTTAAAGATTTGAACAAAAAATTATCAATACGCTGTTGCGCCTGCTGTTCCTTGATAACTATTATATTATACTGCATAATTTAACCTCTAAGATATTCTGCTTGCTATTTTATGTGTAATTTCTTATAGTAGCAAGGTTGTGTTGCTGCGATCGAACTAATAACCTTGAAGCAGAAACAGCACAATTTGAATGAATAAAATCGGGAACCAACGTAAAATAATAAAAATAGTTGGTGATTAAAGTAAACACATGGCGAACCTGCGTTGTCTAAAAATTTGCAGAAATAAACGTAGTTGAGCGCCAGTAAAAAAAGAGTTTTTAAAAATGAATAAAATGTTGATTAACGCAACTCAACAAGAAGAGTTGCGCGTGGCCCTTGTTAAGGATGATAAACTAGACGACCTATATATTGAACGTTTAGGATCAAAACAAAAAAAAGCCAATATTTACAAAGGAAAAGTCACCAGGGTAGAACCTAGTTTAGGGGCGGCCTTTGTTGATTATGGAGCTGAAAGACACGGGTTTTTACCGTTAAAAGAAATAGCCAAATCATACTTTCAAACTAATCCGAAAGAAACTGATCCTGAAGCTAAAATTGAGATCAAAGACGTCCTAAAATCCGGACAAGAATTAATAGTCCAAATTGAAAAAGAAGAGCGAGGCAACAAAGGCGCAGCACTAACTACTTTCACAAGTTTGGCAGGAGCGTATCTGGTTCTTATGCCCAATAACCCTCGATCCGGTGGTATATCCCGTCGCATCGAAGGCCAGGAACGCGATGACCTGCGCGTAATATTGACTCAATTAAAAGCTCCTGAAGGGATGAGTGTTATAGTTAGAACTGCAGGAGTAGGCAAAAGTGTAGAAGAACTGCAATGGGACTTAGGTTCCTTGGTATCGTATTGGCAGGCAATTTTGGAAGCAAGCCAGGAACGCAAAGCTCCGTTTTTAATCCATGAAGAAGGTGATGTGATAATTCGCGCTATGCGCGATCACCTACGTCAGGATATGGAGCAAATTCTGATTGATTCACCAGAAATATATGAGCGTATCAAAGCCTATGTACAACAGACCAGACCTAATTTTCTCGACAAAATAGAATTATATGCAGACAAGATTCCTTTATTTAGCCGTTATCACCTAGAAAAACAAATCGAAACCGTGTATCAACGCACTGTTAATTTAATATCAGGTGGCTCAATTGTTATAGATCACACCGAAGCTCTGGTAAGTATTGATGTAAATTCAGCCAAAGCTACCAGTGGAGCAGGAATTGAAGAAACAGCACTTAACACAAACGTGGAAGCAGCTGATGAAATTTCCCGCCAACTCAGGCTTAGAGATATTGGTGGCTTAATAGTCATTGATTTTATTGATATGGTATCAAACCAAAATCAACGCCAAGTTACTACTCATTTGCGTAATGCCTTAAAGCAGGATCGTGCCAGAATACGTACAGGCAACATTACTCGTTTTGGTTTGATGGAAATGTCGCGCCAACGCCTGCATCCCCGACTAGGAGAATCTACACAGGTTACTTGTTCGCGCTGTGATGGTCAAGGGGCTATCAGAAGCATTCACTCGCTAGCGCTATCTATAATTCGGTTACTGGAAGAAGCGGCTATGGAAAACACCGCTCAAATTCAGGCACAACTCCCAACGGATCTCGCAACATACTTGTTAAATGAAAAACACCATGAGATTACTGCGATAGAACAACGCCATAACATTAAAATCTTAATTATTCCTAATCAGCATATACAAACGCCGAATTATCACATCAAGCGTTTGAAGGCCAGTGATTTACCCAAAAATGCCCGTAGCATAAGCAGCTATAAGCTAATCGAAACTCCAGAAATGGAAACACCTCGAAATGTTGAAATTAAAGCAACGAAAAAAATTGAAGTGCCGGCAGTGACAGCTATGGTGCGGAAAAAACCTGCGCCTAAAAAAAATGGGCTCATAAAAAAATTATTAAGCCTATTTAAAAAACCGGCTCCGGTTAAAAACACTAAACCACCAGCACGGAAAAAATATTACAGCAATAAACCGCGTCAACAATACCGCCAAAGCAACCGACCGAACACGCAGTCACAGTCACGCTCTAGTAATGCGCGTCGTGGTAGTCGTGGTGGACGTCCGAAAGGACCTGCAGCAAGCTAACGCTGCTATAGCAACAATACTAGTAAAAACGCAGCGAAAAACACTAGAGGAACTGTCGAGCTTTCAACCCGGTACGCATCCATCAACAATTCTTTGGTAGCTAGATATAATAATATTGCTACGGCAAATGCAAAGACTATCTCAACCAGAAATCCTGGGGAATACAGCATCATGCCAATACCAACCAGAGCTCCAAGAGGAAATAACAATGTCATCAAAAATATCGTGAAAATACGTCGTGCTTTTACAATGCCAGCTTCAATAAGCCGAGTTGAGACAGACATGCTGCATACAAAAGTGCATAAGCTTAAAGAAATAACAATAAGAAATAGCAGATGATGTTGCACTGCTGTTGTGATACCGATTAAAAGCCCAACAAGGAAAAACTCCATAATATACCCTGCCAAAAACGGGGCCAAAGGTTTTTTCTCTGCTTTATGTTGATGTGGCTTGTCATTAGATACTCCACATGCATCGCCGTGTCCTCCGCCACAACAAGGCTCACTATATTTGGCAACAAGCACCATTAAGATAATTCCCGCGGCAAAACCAATGGACATCGCCCAAGGATTCCCAGCTAAAATTTTAGGAATTAAGTCTTTGGCAATAGCAGCAAGAATAAAAGCCGACGCTGCTCCCTGAATGATATTTATAGATAGCCCTTTTGGTTTATACACACCGAGCAAACATGTAGAAATCCAAGCCAAACCAAATGGGATTAAAGAATAAAGTAAAGCGATTTCAATTATGTTCATATTTTATCTCCAAAAAAACTTTATTTTTCATGCTCCACAAGCTTTCTAACTCTTTCAAGATCTTCTGGAGTATTCACATCCGGTGGGATTTTCTCTTTTGACACTGCCACATGAATACGGCCACCATGCCATAAAATTCTGAGCTGTTCTAAAGCTTCTGTTTCTTCCAATTCGCATGCGCCCCATTCGATATATTCTAGTAGAAAACCTACTTTATAGGCATAGATACCTCGATGGCGATAATGCTGAGTTGTTAATGGTTGCTCAACTGATAATGGGAAAGTAGAGCGATCCCAGGGTATTGGCGCACGACTGAAATACATCGCATAATTACGACGATTCATCACGACTTTAACTGCACTAGGATCAAGCAATTCCTCTACTGTTCTTATTGGCTCACATAAAGTCGCAACTTTGGCATTTTCATGTGAAACCAAGTTTAAAGCCACTTGATGAATTGGCTTGGGTGGAATTAATGGCTCATCACCTTGAATATTGACAATGATATCATCGTCATCATAGCCTAAATTAACTACCGCCTCGGTAATTCGATCTGTTCCTGAGGCATGCTCAGCTGAGGTCATGCAAACTGGAGCTCCGAATTTTTTCGCAGCTTTGGCAATTCGTGCATCATCAGTTGCAATAACGACACTCATAGCGCCACTTTGTAAAGCACTTTCATAAACATGTTGGATCATCGGCTTGCCGGCAATATCCACCAACGCCTTGCCAGGCAGGCGAATAGAATCATAACGTACTGGTATAATAACTCTAAAGGATTCCATAATTCACTCTCTCAAATAACGTGCCTGCTCTTCCAACATCACCGGCACACCTTCGCGAATAGGAAAAGCAAGTTTATCCAACTTACATATTAACTCTTGTTCAGACTTGTTGTATTCTAATTTGCCATGGCAAATTGGACAAGCTAACACTTCTAACAAATCTCTATTCATAAAATCCCTAATTCATGGTCGGGACGGCCGGATTTGAACCGGCGACCACTTGCGCCCCATGCAAGTGCGCTACCAGGCTGCGCCACGCCCCGCATTAAGCCTAAGCATTCAATTCTGCCATTACTAACTCTAGCTCTTGCAACACACTAGTCAATGTATCAGCCTTATCGGCAGGCGCTGTATTATCCTTGCTAAGATGTTTTCTAGCGCCTTCAATTGTATACCCCTGCTCATATAGCAGATCGCGGATTTGTCGCACCAGTAAAATCTCTTCACGTTGATAATAGCGTCTACCTGAACGTTTAGTCGGTGTTAATAATAGAAATTCCTGTTCCCAATATCTTAGCACGTGAGGCTCTAAAGCGCATAACTCACTCACCTCTCCGATTTTAAAATAACGCTTATCCGGAATAGGCGTTAGTTTAGTTAATTTCTGTACCGCCATATTCTTTAACCTTTGCTTTTAGTTTTTGACCAGCGCGAAAAGTCACTACTCGACGAGGAGTAATCATAACATCTTCCTTGGTTTTAGGATTCCGTCCTGGACGGCTACCTTTGTCTATAAGATCAAAATTGCCAAAACCTGATAATTTTATACTTTCACCCTGTTCTAAATTTTGCCGGATTTCTTCAAAAACCGTATCAATAACATTACCAGCTTCACGTTTATTTAAACCAAGTTCAGCAAATAATTGCTCTGCCAGATCTGCTTTCGTAATTGTCGCCATTTTCCTCAACCCCTTAATATTACGTTAAATTCTTGTTTAAGCTCAGTTAAGATTCTTTGTACATCATCATCAATCTCACTATCTACTAAAGTACGTGAACCGTGCTGTAAAATCAAGCTTAATGCTATACTTTTTTTACCTGAAGTTATATTTTCGCCTTGATAAACATCAAATATTTGCACGTCACGCAATAAATCACCACCTTTGGCAAAAATCGCAGCAAGCAGTTGTTGAGCAGAAATTTCTTCATCAACTACTAACGCCAAGTCTCTACGCACTTGTGGAAACTTAGAAATTTGCTGGAACTGCCGTACCGTAGCTTCGCTCAGCAACGCTAAATCCAATTCAAATAAATAAATCTCACCATTAAGACCCAGCTTTTGTTTTATGCTAGGATTTAACTCACCCAAATATCCCAATGGTTTCTCAGCACAATATATCCTGGCGCATTTACCCGGATGTAAAGCTGGATGAGTTTCCGGCTTAAAGCTCACTGTTTTGCCAGTAAGTTGCAATAAAGCTTGCAAATCACTTTTAACATCAAAGAAATCAGCATCTTTAGACTGCGCGCCCCATTGCTCCGGATAACAGTTGCCGGTTACAACACCACCAAGAACTGCATATTGCTGTATGGCTTTATTCTCCTCAGCAAAACATAGGCCTGTTTCAAATAGGCGAATCCGCTGCTGCTGCCTTCTTTGGTTATGCAACACGGTTTTGAGCAAGCCAGGCCAAGTGCTAGTACGCATGACCGCCATGTCAGAAGCAATTGGATTCTGTAATGGAACAGCTTGAAACTCAGGGTTTACAAAGTGCTGTAACTTAGGATCAACAAAGCTATAAGTCAGAACTTCATGGTAAGCTTTATCGACCAAAAACGTTCTGATTCGAGCAAGACTGAGCTTAGCTTGTGAGTTCGCCTCAATAACTAAAGTTGCTGTTGGCTTGTGTGTCGGCACTTTCTCATAACCATAAACTCGAACCAACTCTTCGATTAAATCAATTTCTTGTTCAACATCAGAGCGAAAACTTGGAACAATAACCTGCCAACCATTTTTGGTACTTTCAACTTTAAAGCCAAGACGCTGTAGAATCCCCACAACTTCGCTATCTGGAATTTCCAAGCCTAAAACACGACCAATGCGTTCGCGCCTTAACTGCAATACTTTCAATTGTGGTAATTGTTTCTCATAAATAACTTCATTGCTAGGTCCAGGCTCACCACCAGCAATGGCGATTATTAATTCTGTCGCCCGCTCAATTGCTTTAAGTTGCAGACAAGAATCAACTCCGCGCTCAAAGCGATGCGAAGAATCAGTATGTAGACCATAATTACGAGCGCTAATCGCAACTGCCGCGGGATTAAAAAAGGCACTTTCTAAGAATAAGTCTGTAGTTGTTTCGGTTACTCCGGAGTCCAATCCGCCCATAACTCCGGCTAAAGCCAAAGCTTTATTTTTATCGGCAATCACTACATCTGTTGGCGTCAAAGTCAATTGCTGCTCATCAAGCAAAGTAAGATGCTCTTTTGGCGCAGCGTAACGCACTTGAATGCCATCATGTAATTTACCTAAATCAAACGCATGCATTGGCTGGCCTAATTCCAGCATGACATAATTAGTAACATCAACTATTGCGGAAATACTCTTGATCTCGCTACGGCGTAACCTTTCTTGCATCCATAATGGCGTCTGTGCCACCGGATTTATGTTACGAATAACACGGCCACAATAACGTGGACAAAATTTGGCCGCATTAATTTGCACTGGGAAAGTGTCGGCGATGGTCGCGGCAACTTCAGCATGGTCAACAGGCTTAAATTCACATTTAGTAATAGCTGCAACATCACGGGCAATACCGCTAATACTCAAACAATCGCCGCGATTTGGCGTAATGCCTAGCTCAACAATAACATCATCAAGTTGTAAGTATTCGCGGATACTTTGACCGATAGGTGCATCGTCAACCAGTTCCATAATTCCATCTGAATCCTTGGCTAAACCAAGCTCAGACACAGAACAAATCATGCCACATGATTCGACTCCACGGAGTTTGGCTTGTTTGATCTTAAAATCTCCCGGCAAAATCGCGCCTACTGTTGCTACGGCAACTTTGAGACCTTTTCTAACATTTTTGGCGCCACATACTATATTCAGTGTTTCTTTGCCAACATTAACCTGACAAACTTGCAGACGATCAGCATCTGGATGCGGAGCAACCTCTATCACTTCACCTATTATTACGCCACTGAAGTCGGCTGCAGCTGGAGTTAGACTTTCGAGCTCTAAACCAGCCATGGTTAAGCGCTCTGCTAATTCATCCACTGTCAGATCAGGATTCGCCCAAGTTCGCAGCCAATGTTCGCTAAATTTCATTAGAACTGCTCCAAAAATCTGATGTCATTCTCAAACAACATGCGTAAATCGTTGATGCCATAATAGCGCATAGCCATTCTGTCAATGCCTAGGCCAAAAGCAAAACCGGTATATTTTTCGCTGTCAACACCAACAGCTTTGAACACATTAGGATGGACCATGCCACAACCGCCAGCTTCAAGCCAACCAGTACCGCAAACATTACAGCCTTTGCCATGACATAAAACACATTGCATATCAACTTCAGCAGATGGTTCGGTAAATGGAAAATAAGAAGCGCGAAATCTAAGCTCAACCTCTGTTTCGAAAAACTTGCTGAAAAATTCATGCAACAAACCTTTCAATTCAGCAAAAGTAGTATGATCATCAACTAATAAACCTTCAACCTGATGAAACATCGGCGTATGGGTAACGTCATAATCACAACGATACACGCGCCCTGGAGCTATCAATCGAATTGGCACCCCACTAGTTTCCATGGCTCGTATTTGAACCGGAGAAGTCTGAGTCCGCAGCAAATATGAACTGTCCTGCAAATAAAAAGTATCAGAAGCTGCACGTGACGGGTGTTCTGCCGGAATATTTAACGCAGTAAAATTATGAAAGTCATCTTCAATTTCTGGGCCTTCAACAATAGCAAAGCCCATCGAAGCAAATAGAGTTTCAATACGTTCGCGCGTTCTGGTCACAGGATGCAAACTGCCAATATCTTGGCCCCTACCCGGCAAAGTCACATCAATAGCTTGCTGTAACAATTGAGTTTCTAATTGGGCTGTAGTTAGGTGTTGCTGCTTTTCAGTGAGTAAATCTTTAACCGTATTTTTAGCGGCATTAACTTTTTGACCAGCTTCTGAGCGTTGCTCTGGAGGCAATGCTCCCAGCTGTTTCAGTAATGCGGTTAATTGACCTTTTTTACCTAAATATTTGACTCTAAGCTGCTCTATGGTCGCTAAGTCGTTTGCTTTAGCAATTTCCTGCTTTACACCCTCAACCAGAGCACTCAAGTCTTCCATAATAAATTTATAAAGCCGCTTTGGCTTTCTCGGCAATTGCCGCAAAAGCTTCTTTATCCATCACAGCTAAATCAGCTAATATTTTTCTGTCAATTTCAATCGACGCTTTGCTCAACCCCTGTATAAAACGAGAGTATGACAGGCCACATTGTCGTGCCGCCGCATTAATACGAATAATCCACAGCATACGAAACTGGCGTTTCCGCTGACGACGATCACGATAGGCGTATTGACCAGCCTTTATAACAGCTTGTTTAGCAACCCGATAAACTTTACTGCGAGCGCCGTAATAGCCTTTGGCTTTACGCAAAACTTTCTTGTGACGAGCATGAGCGGTCACACCGCGCTTAACTCTAGGCATAATAAATTCTCCTCATTCTATAAAATTTTAAGCATTTTTTTAATTGCTTTTTCATCACTCTTAGCTACTAAAGTATTAGAACGTAATTGTAGTTTACGTTTTGTCGCTTTTTTAGTCAAAATGTGATTGCGATTAGAGCATCTATGTTTTATGCGCCCTTTCGCAGTGACTTTAAAGCGCTTCGCAGCGCCCCTATTCGTTTTTTGTTTTGGCATCTTCTTACTCCAATTTTAACTTTTTTTCGGTCCGACAACCATAACCATTTGTCGACCTTCTAACTTTGGCATTTGCTCAACAGTTCCAAGTTCTATCAAATCAGCCTCGACACGCTTTAGCATCTCAAGGCCCAATCGTTGATGAGCCATTTCTCTGCCACGAAATCTTATCGTAACTTTTACCTTATTTCCTTGTTGTAAAAAATCAGTCATTTTTCGTAACTTAATATTGTAATCACCAATATCAGTCCCGGGCCGAAATTTTATCTCTTTTATCTGTATCTGTTTAGACTTCTTTTTAGTTTTTTTACTCTGGTCAAACAAATACTTGCCGTAATCCATTATGCGACAAACCGGAGGTTTTGAGTCTGGTGCTATCTCAACTATGTCTAATTCAGCTTCGCTAGCTTTCTCCAAAGCTTCTCGTATAGCTACCAAACCAACCTGACTGCCATCAGCGGCAATCAAGCGTACTTCTGGAGCGGTAATTTGCTGATTAATGCGCACCCGCTTAACTTTTTCTTGCTTAATACTTATTCCTCCAATTTAAATTTAAACTCATCAAGCGACATCACACCCAAGTCTTCACCAGACTGAGTCCTTACTGCCACCTGATTCGCCGCCATTTCGCGTTCGCCGACTACTAATAAATACGGCACGCGCGCAATAGTATGTTCGCGAATTTTAAAGCCTATCTTCTCATTTCTCAAGTCCGAAATGACTCTAAATCCAAGATTTTTTAATTTTTGTGTGGTTTCCCGCACATAATCTGCCTGCGAATCGGTAATATTCATGATTACCGCTTGCACCGGAGCTAACCACATTGGCAAATGCCCAGCATAATGCTCTAGCAAAATACCAACAAAGCGCTCAATAGAACCAAGTATAGCACGATGAATCATAACTGGCACTTTACGTTCGCCATTTTCTGCTACATATTGCGCTCCAAGTCTTCCTGGCATAGCGAAATCAACCTGAATAGTACCACATTGCCACACTCGGTCAATGCAATCACGCAAATGAAATTCAATTTTAGGACCGTAAAAAGCACCTTCTCCAGGAGCAAACTCCCATTCAATACCTTGCTTATCTAAAGCAAATTCCAAAGCTTTTTCTGCTCGAGTCCAATCCTCGTCTTCGCCAATACGCTGTTCTGGCCTAGTTGCAAGTCGCACTAAGAAACCAGTAAAACCAAAATCGCCATAAATTTTATAAGTCAATTCAATCAGCTTGACTATTTCATCTTGTAACTGCTCTTCAGTACAAAAAATATGGGCATCATCCTGAGTAAACTGACGAATACGCATCAACCCGTGCAAGGTTCCAGAAGCTTCATTACGATGACAAATACCAAATTCACCTGTTTTATATGGCAGGTCACGATAACTTTTGAGGCCCTGATTAAAAATCTGGATATGTCCAGGACAATTCATTGGTTTTATCACATAAGTACGATTTTCAGATTCAGTAATAAACATATTGGCATTGCCGAATTTACTCCAATGCCCTGATTTTTCCCATAAAGATTTATCCAAAATCTGCGGCGCAGCAACTTCCTGATAATCGTTGTCCCATAAGGCTTTGCGCATATAAGCAATAACAGCCTGATAAATTTTATAGCCTTTATCATGCCAAAATACCATGCCAGGAGCTTCTTCCTGCATGTGGAATAAATCCATAATTTTGCCAATTTTACGGTGATCGCGTTTTTCAGCTTCTTCCATTCTGTCTAAATATGCTTGTAAATCTTTTTTGCTGGCCCAGGCAGTGCCGTAAATGCGTTGCAGCATTTCATTATCGGAATCACCACGCCAGTAAGCGCCGGCTACTTTCGTCAGCTTAAAGGCTTTGAGCTTGCCAGTACTAGGCACATGTGGGCCACGGCATAAGTCAATAAATTCGCCTTGCTGGTAAAGATTGATTTGTTCATCTGCCGGAATTTCGGAGATAATTTCAACTTTGTAATCTTCGCCCATGTCTTTGAATAGCTTGATAGCTTCGTCACGGCTTATAGTTTTGTGAGTTACAGTAAGATTCTGCTTAACCAATTCTTCCATTTTAGCTTCAATTTTTGCTACGTCTTCTGGAGTAAATGGCCGTTCGAAAGCAAAATCATAATAAAACCCATTTTCAATTGCAGGTCCTATAGTAACTTGAACCTTAGGAAATACCTGCTGTGTAGCTTGAGCCAACAAATGCGCTGTTGAATGACGTATTACCTCTAACGCATCCGGATCTTTATCGGTAATAATTTTTATATCTATATCTTCTGAAATCAGATAATCCAAATCTACTTGCTTGCCATTGACTTCGCCAATTAATGCGCTTTTTGCTAAGCCAGCACCAATACGTTCAGCCACCTGATACACTGTAACAGATTCGGCGAACTCCAACTTTGTAGCATCTGGTAATGTTATGACCGACATAATCTTTCCTCACAAAAAAAATGGTAGGCGCGAGTGGGATCGAACCACCGACCACCACCATGTCAAGGTGATGCTCTACCACTGAGCTACGCGCCTACAAAATAAATATCATAATATTATAGCAAAAAGGCACAGTATAATATTATAATCCCACCATGAAAACAAATCATTATTTAAGGCCTGACTGGCCAGCACCGCAAAATATTCAATCTCTAACTACCACCAAATATTCCGGTAACTTGTTGAATACTAACATGCGCAAGGAATTAGCACAAGATTTACAGCTACCAAATGAACCAATTTGGCTAAAACAAGTCCATGAAAATACAGTAATTTGTGCCGACAATTATGAATCTAACATCGCCGATGCCTCATATACTTCACAACCAAACACTATTTGCGTAGTTAGAACCGCTGATTGCCTTCCAATATTGCTTTGTGATAAACATGGCACTGAAGTAGCAGCAATTCACGGTGGCTGGCGCAGTTTAAGCTCAGGTATAATTGAAAATACTCTAACTGCTATGGCTTCCAAAGCCGAGGATTTATTAGTCTGGCTTGGACCAGCTATCGGCCCAAACCACTTTGAAGTTGGCGCTGATGTTTATAATAGCTTTAGCGACTATCACAGTGCATTTACTGCAACTGATGAACAACATTGGCAAGCAAATATCTATGAAATAGCGCGACAAATCCTACAAAAATGTAAAATAAATCCAAAGAATATTTACGGCGGCCAATTTTGCACTTATACTGAAGAACAAATTTTTTATTCCTATCGCCGTGATGGGGAAACAACTGGCCGAATGGCGAGTTTAATCTGGATTAAGAGGTAAACATATATGAAGAAGTTATTAGTTATTTTTGCAGCCATTGCTTTTGCAACAGGTATTTACGCTCACATCCCGGCTGGCGCCCAAAACACTATCGCACCAATGCTAAAAAATGTCATGCCTGCAGTAGTAAATGTTGCGGTTCGTGGTCGCCTCAAGGGCATTCATGTGCAACTTGATAAAAAAGGCCCTAATGTAAATGTCGCACCCAAGTTTGCTGGTGTTGGTTCTGGCGTGATTATTGATGCCAAGAAAGGCTACATTATAACTAATGCTCATGTAGTGAAAGACGCTAAAGTTATTATCGTCACCTTAAATGATCAGCGCCGTTTGATGGGCACAGTAATTGGAAGTGATGAAAAATCTGATATTGCCGTCATTAAAATCAATGCCAAACATTTAATGGCTATTCCGTTTGGTGATTCCGACACTCTTAAAATCGGTGATTATGTAACCGCAATCGGCAATCCATTTGGTCTCGGACAAACTGTAACTTCCGGAGTTGTCAGCGGTTTGCACCGCAGTGGCTTGGGAATTGAAGGATTTGAAAACTTTATCCAAACTGACGCCCCAATCAATCCAGGCAATTCCGGTGGTGCTTTGGTCAATATGCAAGGTCAGTTAATCGGAATTAATACTGCCATTCTTTCACCTGCAGATATGGGCGGAAACGTTGGCATTGGTTTTTCTATACCAAGCAACATGTCTAAAACTGTAGTTAAACAGATAATCAAATATGGCAAAGTAGAACATAGTGTGATCGGTGTCTTGGTGCAAAATATCACTCCGGCACTGGCGGATGCGTTTAATTTGCCCAATACCGATGGCGCTTTAGTCGCTGAGGTAAACCCCGGCTCCCCTGCTAAAACTGCCGGTTTAAAGTCAGAAGATGTAATAATAAAAATCAATGGCAAAAACGTCTATACTGCCAGCCAAATCAGCAATACCATTGGCTTGATGCGCCCAGGTTCTAAAATCAGCATTGCAATCCTGCGCAATAAAAAAGCCAAAACCTTGCATGCTGTAACCCAAAGCATTAAAGAAGCCAAAAAAACTGCCGCAGATAATGGTAAATCCATACTATCAGGCTTGGCATTACAAAACTTCAGCCGTTTAATCGACGGCAAACCAGTCAATGGTGTGCGTGTTGTCGGTATCGATGATTTCAGTAATGCCTACAGTTATGGCTTACGCCCTGGAGATGTTATCGTTGAAGCCGAAAATCAACAGATATCCAATATGCAGCAGTTGAAAAAAACAGCAGCTGAACATCCGAACAAATTACTGCTTAAGACCCAACGCGGCCCAGGCAGTGGTATTTATGTAGTATTAGAAAAATAGGTCTTTGTAGAGACGCCCCGGTGGGGCGTCTTATTTTTTTATTGTCATTCCCGCGAAGGCGGGAATCCAGGCATGTCAAATCATTAGATTCCCGCCTTCGCGGGAATGACTAGAAAGAATTAAGGCTCAAATAAGAATGCTGCAAAAAAGCACAAATCTTGCGTCTCTATATTTGTTTGTTTATAATAATTAAACATAGGGGATTTAAATTGTGAATGAAGCAGATATTATTAAACTTGCCCAGCAAGTTATGGATAGCAGTAAAACTAGCATACTTGTAGATGCAGACACTCTAAATATCATTATAACTGACCCAAGTTCTATTTTTTGTGGCGCAACTGTTTTATGGCTGATAGTTTTTTGTTTTAATAGATCCGATTTTCTAACGGTATTGGCACAGCAATCACCCTATACATTAAGCGATTGCCTATTAGATCAAGCTCCTGCTGGTAGACCGTCAATTTTATGGCATATGGCAACTACTCAACCTAATATTTTAGTTCTTTTGGCGCAAACATCTGACTTCCTGGATTACATTAAGACACTTGACCTAAACGCCGCTTACAATGGCACATCAATTTTTGTATCTTTACTCACCTCTCACGATGGAAGAACATTGTTAATGCAATGCCCTGCTGTATTATTTAAAGCCAACTTCAATGAGGAAGTAACATTTAAAATCAAGCAGTATTGGTACTTCAACCAATTTCTTCATAACGAGGCGTTTCTAAAACTACTAATCCTTGTTGATATTAATTTCAATGTGGATCCGACTAATAAACTTGACCTTTATTGCTATGATCTCAAACAAAAATTAAACAATCAAATTAGTACTTGGGTCAACCAACTTACGTTACAATATCAACATATCATCACAACAAATTTATTGATACCTGCCCAAGTACTACTAGAAAAAATAATTGGCTTATACCCAGATCTTACTTTCCTTGACACAGAATTTACAAGTTATCTAATTCAAAAGCACTCATCCGATGATCCACTAGGTACATTGTTAAGTAATTTGAACATTTAACCGTAACATTGCAAAATAACAAATTACCTGTAACAATTAAATTTTAATATAAAGAGGAACAAACCATGGCTTATGATGCCGGATTAGTAGCTAGATTAGACGAAATAGATGCAGATAATCCAACCTACGAAAAGAAAAAAATGTTTGGTGGGTTTGCTTATCAGCTAAACGGCAACATCAGCTCAAAACTATACAAGTACTCTGCCGCCAAAGTCGTAATGTTTTTATTTATCTCCGTTAAATTTTACCACTGCATTTTCTAGCATTAGCTGGTTACTAACTTTTGTGGTTTTTTGTGATAACAGCTTGGCTTGGAAAGTTGCATCAATACCTTCGGATTTGCTTTGGTATAATTCATAGCTATTATAAACATAAGGTAACCCATTCGCGGCTAGTGTATCAGGACGATCCATTATTTGAAAATGCAAATGCGGCTCGGTAGAATTTCCTGAATTACCTAGCTTCGCAAGCATTTGCCCTTGTTTAACTTGTTCGCCCACATGCACTTTAATGCTTCCTGGTATAAGATGCCCGTACACAGCATAAAGACCATTGCCAATATCTAGAATGACCTCATTGCCTCCTACTGTTTTCAAAGTAATTGGTACTGCAAGAGTGCCACTGTTTGGCACATTCTCTGGAATGTTATCCGTAACCGCAACCACCTTGCCATTGGCAACAGCGAATACCGGCTGACCATAACAATAATAGTTAACATTTTTATTGATAGCACCGTGATAAGTTTTACCATCAGTACCAATTTGAACAAAATCAATAGCATAACGTTGGGAAAAATAAAGCTGACCATTAAGGACTAGATCAGCTCGGCGATGATATGACGAATTTGATGGCCCTCCCATGGCAGCCCACATGTCACCTTTAAGTGGCGGCGCAATAACAATCTGTGGTGTTTTTTCGATTGCTACTGGTGCAAGCTTTACAGGTATAAATTTATCTTCACCGTTTAAGGGCTTGAATTGTAGGGTATGAAATAATTCTGATGGAATGCTTGCATTCGATTTGAATGGTAGCCAAACGAACAATATTTTTTGCCTACCAGATAACAATACTAATGGATCTTTTGGTTGTGATGCTTGTTTACCAACATCCTTAATCATTCCCTTCAATTTATTCGAATCAAATTCAAATAATGGCTGTTTGGCGTCAGCCGTAGAACTTATTTGTAGCTTATCAAGTTTGACCGGCTGTTTATTAAAATTTGTCAAATTCACTTCATAAACCAAATAGGTTTGGTTATTGGCCAACAATGGCGTTGGAGCTTGCAAAACTTGGAACATTACTTGGCTTGGCACTGCTGTATTTGGTTTAGCAAAAACAACTAAAGACAAAATCAAGGAAAAAAATAAAACAATTAATTTATTGGACTTCATTTTTCACAATCTCCTTTTGTTAAAAATATATTTTTTTATTTAATAAACCTGCATTCTAAACTAAATTTTTCGGCGAGAAACACGCCCAAAGCCTTTATGCCATAACGCTCGCTAACATCATGGCCGGCGACAAATAAATGAATGCCTGCTTCCTGCGCTATTACTATTGAACGCTCCGAAATTTCACCGGTTAAATAGGCATCTATGCCCTGCCGTGCTGCAGTTTCAATAAAATCTTGTGCCGCACCAACACACCAGGCTATTGTCTTGATTGTTTTGGCTTTGCCGTGAATATGTAATGGTTTATGCCCTAAGTGCTGGGCAATATATTCAGCTGGAGCAGTTGTTTTAGGAAATCCTCCTATGTAAAACGGCCCAGAGCTATCGGTGATTTTGAAGTTGAGAACTTTAGCAATTTGAACATTATTACCAAGCTCAGGATGGTAATCTAACGGCAAATGGTAAGCTAATAAGCTGATATTGTGGTCTAATAATGTTTTGATACGTTGTTTTTTGACGCCGATAATACATGGATCATCGTTATTCCAAAATATGCCGTGATGCACTATTATGGCATCGGCATTATTTTTAACTGCCTGATCAATTACATTCTGATCAATTGAAACTGCTGTGAGGATTTTGGTTATGTTTGACTTGCCTTCTATTTGCAAACCATTTGGGCCGTAGTCAGAAAAATCTTTGACGTTTAATAATTGATCTAAATAATCAACTAGCTGCTGCAACTTCATCATTTTTTTCTCTTACTGAAACTCGGCGAATACTAGCACCTAATTGCGACAACTTCTCTTCAATACATTCATAACCACGATCAATATGATAAATACGATCGACAATTGTTTCACCTTCGGCAACCAAGCCTGCAAGAACCAAGCTTGCAGAGGCACGTAGATCTGTGGCCATAACCTGAGCACCACGTAATTTCAACTTACCCTTGGAAATTGCAGTATTGCCCTCCAGATTGATATTTGCGCCCATGCGCTGCATCTCCTGTACGTGCATAAATCTATTTTCAAAGATAGTCTCGGTAATTGAACCAATGCCTTTTGCGACCGTGTTTAGAGCCAGCATTTGTGCTTGCATATCTGTAGGAAATGCCGGGTACGGAGCAGTGTGTAAACTTACGGCAGTTGGTCTCTTGCCGTGCATATCCAGCTTAACCCAATCTTCACCACATTCAATATCTGCTCCAGCTTCACTTAGCTTCGCTAAGAGCGCATCTAAAGTCTCCGGTCTCACATGTTTAATCTTAATTTTACCGCGTGTCAGTGCCGCAGCGGTTAAATAAGTCCCAGCCTCAATCCGATCCGGCAAGACTTTATAGGTTCCGCCATGAAGTGCATCTACCCCCTCGATGATAAGAGTATCGGTTCCGGCTCCAGAGATTTTGGCTCCTAATACATTCAGAAAGTGAGCCAAGTCAACCACTTCAGGCTCTTGAGCCGCATTTTTAATTACAGTCGTACCTTTTGCTAAAGTAGCCGCCATCATAAGGTTTTCAGTTCCGGTTACGGTAATTTTATCTAGCACCAATTTCGCGCCCTTCAGCCGACCGTTAACCTTGGCTCTAATATAACCATCTTCTACCTTAATTTCAGCGCCCATTGCCTCCATACCTTTCAGATGAATATCAACAGGTCTGGCGCCAATCGCACAACCACCAGGAAGGGAAACGTCCGCCTTTCCATAACGAGCTAAGAGCGGCCCTAAAACCAGAATGGAAGCTCGCATTGTCCGAACCAAATCATAAGGTGCTTCAAAGGTGCTAATATTTTTAGAGTTAGCTTCAATAGATAGATGCTCACCTACTACTAATTCCACACCCATACCACCAAGCAATTCCATCACAGTAGTAACATCTTTTAGATGCGGCACATTATTAATAGTGACAATGTCGTCTGTTAATAAAACGGCCATCAAAATAGGTAGCGCAGCATTTTTTGCTCCGGAAATATAAATCTCACCATCTAATGGCGCTCCACCTTCTATAATTAATCTATTCATAATTTGATCACTTAATTGGTAACATCTGCTCCAAACCACCCAATTTTATCATGCCTAATAGCTGGTCCGGCAAATTAATAAATTCTATAGTTTTACCAAATTTCTTTTTGGCAAACTTTACCCATTCAATTAGCAAAGCCACTCCAGAGCCGTCTTCTACAACAACATTTTTTAAATCAAAAACTGGTTGTTTTGCTTCTGCAATAAAACGACAACCAAGTTTTTGCGCTCTTGGAGCCGTCGCAAATGTGATTGCACCGGCTATTATTATTTTATTTTCACCAAGTTTTTTTACTTGTAAATCCATATATAATTATCTATTTTTGAGTTTCTGAATCAACTTTGGCAAACCACCTTGTTTCAAAGTACTGGCAAACTGAGCTCGATAGCTTTGCACCATGCTCACTCCATCGATGCTAAAGTCATAGATTTTCCAAGCACTGCCTTTTTTGATCAAGCGGTAATTTAAACTCAATGGTGCTACACCTGGTCTTATAATATGACTATATATTAACGCTCGCTTTTGTGAACTATTATAGCTACGCATTGGCCTAAATGTAATTTTCTCCTCAGTAAATGCAGCAAAAGCTGAAGAATACATATCAATTACATAGTCAGTCAGAACCTTGATAAATTGTTGACGAGTTTTTGGCGAAGATTGATACCAATAGTTACGCCCAACTACTGAACGCGCAACACCAGGCAAATCAACATTAGGGACTATATTACGCGTAACTATCTTATGTACCACAGTTTTATTATTTAAGTGGCCTCGATGCTGACGTAATTCACGTAAAACATTATTAGAAACCTTTTGAGCTAGCGCTAATGGTGGTGGATTTGCGGCTACAACCGTCAAACACCAGCAAAAGCTCAATAAAACAGCAAGCCCGAGTATTTTTTTCATTTTGCCTCCTCAGTTTTTTTAGGGGTAAACATAGCCTGGCCGAGTAAATTCTCCAAAATTACTGCTGGATGAGTTTCCTCAATTACTCCATTATTCTTCATTATTTCTGTATCAAACCCAGGTGTGATCGAAACATAATTAGACCCAAGCAAACTCGCTGACAAAATACTAGCAGAACTATCAACGGGAATTTTAACTGAGCCATTACTAATCTGCATGGTAACTTCCGCGCGATATGAGCTGGGATCTAGGACTATATTACTGACCTCACCAATACGTACGCCTGCAACTTTAACTGGAGCTCGTACTTTCAAATCTCCAATATCATCAAATGCCGCCGTTACCTGAATGGCATTATGAGAAGCAAATAAATCTATACCGCTGACTTTTAGCGCCAGCATAAAAAATGCTAACAATCCCAGGATCATAAAGATCCCAACCAGCGTTTCAACAATACGTTTACCTACCATTACCACCCTCCTAACATTATTGCGGTTAGAATAAAATCTAATCCCAAAATCAACAGTGAAGAATAAACTACGGTTTTCGTCGTAGCTCTGCCAATACCTTCTGCTGTTGGCACTGTATAAAAGCCTTGATAGACAGCAACCCATGTTACCACAAAGCCAAATACTATACTTTTAATTATTCCATTTACAACATCAGCACGAAAATCAACTGCCATGTGTGACCAAAACTGTCCAGCATCAACTCCAAGCCAACTTACTCCAACAATATAGCTGCCCCAAATTGCTAAAGCCATAAAAATGACCGTCAAAATTGGCAATGATATAAAGCCGGCCCAAAACCGCGGTGAAATTATTTTCCATAGCGGATCTACTGCCATCATTTCCATACTAGAGATTTGTTCTGTAGCCTGCATCAAGCCAATTTCAGCTGTAAGTGCTGATCCAGCCCTGCCGGCAAATAATAGAGCAGTAATCACAGGTCCAAGTTCACGTGTCACGCTTAAAGCCACTAATTGCCCTAATTCCTGCGTACTACCAAAACGCTCTAAAATATTATACCCCTGCAATGCCAAAACCATGCCAATAAATAGTGCCGAAACAATAACAATTAACAAAGACAGCACGCCAACCACATATATTTGACGAATCAATAATGGGAAAGATCGATAGCATCTAGGCCGCCTGAAGATAATTCTAAGCAAAAAGCAACCAGATTTTCCTATCTGACTACACAGCCTTAAGCCAGTGCTACCAAATGCCTGGATATACCTTAGCATAAGCCTAAGTCCTCCTCATATTCTGGAGCCGGAACATGAAATGGCATTACACCATCCGGATGGCCGTGGACAAACTGATCAACCCAAGGATTGTCATCAGCAAAAACTTCTTTTGGAGTACCCTGACCAACTATTTTCTTGTCAGCAATAATATATACATAGTCAGCAATAGTCGCCGTCTCTACAACATCATGGGAAACAATAACAGATGTTAATCCTAAAATGTCATTTACTTTTTTTATCAAACTCACCAATCTGCCCATAGTAATTGGATCCTGGCCAGTAAACGGTTCATCATAAAGCATGAGTTTTGGCCCCAAAATCATAGTTCGAGCCAAGGCAACTCGATGCGCCATGCCGCCGGATAGCTCGCTTGGCATTAGCTCCTGAGCCCCACGCAATCCGACTGTCTCCAATTGCATTAACACTAAATCATGAATCATACTTTCTGATAATTTGGTGTGTTCACGTAAAGGAAAGGCTACGTTCTCATGGACATTTAAATTAGTAAATAAAGCTCCACTCTGAAACAAATATCCGATTTGTCTTCTGGCCTTATATAATTGTTTACGCCGCAGTCTATGAATATTGATACCATCTACTAAAACTTGACCAGCGTCAGGCTCAAGCTGTGCACTGATTAAGCGCAGTAAAGTTGTTTTTCCGCTACCACTAGGACCCATAATAGCAACAATCTTGCCACGCGGAACCACAAGATTAACATCGTCAAATATAACTTTGCTCTCACGCTGAAAGCGCACGTTTGAAACTTTCACAAAATTATCTGATTCTATTGCCATTACTTCCCTTTATGTAAAAAAAGACATGATAACTAAAACCAGTCTATTTTACTAGTTTCAATAAATCCATTAGATTCCATAACAACAACACCACAGCCATCGCCATGCCAGCGAATAATAACCAGCGCCCACCCCAGAATTTATATTCTGCTTGCATCTTTTTATGATATCGTCCTCTCCAGACCATTAACAGCGGCAATAACATCAATAACACAACGCAGGTGATGCCGGCATAATTAAGAGCAGTAATAAAAATTCCTGGCAACCACAAAACAATCAGTAGTGGTGGAATAAATTCGATCATATAAATTAATATACCTGATTTACCCTGTTTTCGTATATGCAAACCATCAGCTAAAAAATCTGACAAAGACAAAGCTACGCCCAAAAAGGAAGTAGCAGCACAAATTGAAGCAAAAATATGGGCAAAACTACTGGCCCAATTACTAGCAAAGTGAGCATCTAAAGCTGATAGCAATCCGCCTATAGGCTGATTAGTTTGAGCAAGCGCATGTAGCTGATGAGTTGTAAGAACGCCCTTAACTATAGCAAACCAGGCAACATAAAAAGCCAGCGGAATTAAGCTGCCGATCAAGATTATTAAGCGTAATTTACGCACATCACTATCAAAATAACTCCTCAGGCTGGGAATAATAGTCGCGAAACCAAATGAAGTTATCATCACCATAACGGCGCTAACTGATGTTTTGGAATATAAGCTCGTCAGATGAAAAATCTTTATGTGTGGCGCTGCAATCACAACCAATAAGGTATAGATAATGATTTTACTGCCCATTAAGACTCGATTGACCATATCAACCGAGTAAATCCCAAAAGAAATAATGCCGCCAAATACAAAAACTATCAGCATAGTATCCAACCAACGCGGCAAGTGCAGATGAACAGTAGCCAAAACGCTTTGCAGCACATCACTATTACCGGAAATATAAGCACAAACCAAAGCATATAGTAATAACAAACAACTCAGCCAAGTAACAATTTGGCCAATGGGCCCGATAGTTGCACCGGCCATCGAAACCAAATTACTATTTTTAGGAAGCCATAAATTAACTTCTAAAACCGCAAAAGCTCCCAAAGTCATTAAGGCCCATGTAAAAAACAGCAATATCACTGCCATAGCAAACCCTTCTTGGGCTGCAGCAATAGGCAATGCAAGAATTCCGGCACCTACAGAAGTACCCAAAATCATTAATATTCCGCCAACAACTTTTAAATTCATATATGCCTTTCAATTCCGAATTGTTATTGCGAGGAGCAACCTGTCCCGAGCTTGTCGAGGGAAGCGACGTGGCAATCTAGAACATTGTAGATTTATTGCTGGATTGCTTCACTTCGTTCGCAATGACAAAAAACTTTCATTTATATTATCATCAATATTTTCCCATGGTATAATTAGCACATGAAAAATATAAAACTAAGCAAAGATAACATTTATCAACGTGCCAAACAAGTATTGGAAATTGAAGCTGAATCAATCACTAAACTGATTGACAGGATTGATGATAATTTTGTAAAAGCCTGCGAATATTTAATAAATTGTTCCGGTCATATAGTCGTCATTGGCCTTGGGAAATCCGGGCATATTGCCAATAAGATTGCAGCGACACTAGCTAGTACAGGCAGTCCAGCATTTTTCGTCCATCCGGCGGAAGCTAGTCATGGGGATTTGGGAATGATTAAGAAAGAAGATGTGGTTATAGCCATCTCTTATTCCGGCAATACTGCTGAAATTCTTTCAATCTTACCACTACTGAAAAAATTCAGCGTTCCCTTAATTACGCTTACAGGTAATCCCAAATCGCGTCTGGCTAAAGAAGCAACCATAAACCTGGACATTAGTGTCGCTAAAGAAGCCTGTCCTTTAGGTCTGGCGCCAACTTCTAGCACCACCGCTACTTTGGCGATGGGAGACGCTTTGGCCATAGTTTTATTAGAAATGCGCGGCTTCACCAAGGAAGATTTCGCATTATCTCATCCTGGCGGCACCCTGGGTAAAAGATTGTTGTTGCATGTTGATGATTTAATGCGTACTGGTGCAGCCATTCCAAAAATACATGAAAATGATCTGGTAAAAACAGCTTTACTTGAAATATCCGCCAAAGGCTTAGGCATGACAACCATTGTTGATTCTGAAAATAAACTGAAAGGAGTTTTTACCGACGGTGATTTACGTCGAGCCTTAGAAAAAAATATTGACATTCATACCACTAAAGTTGCTAAGATCATGAATGTCACCTACAAAACCATTGTCAGCGGGACTTTGGCAATCGAAGCTCTGGAAATAATGGAACAATTTAAAATTACCGCATTAGTGGTTATAGATAAGCATGACAATATAGCCGGAATCATCCATATGCACGATCTACTCCAATCAGGTATAATTTAATTATGAACAGCACAATGACCCAAAAAGCCGCCAATATAAAACTTCTGGTCCTAGATGTAGACGGGGTTTTAACCGATGGCAAAATTTACATCACTGATGCCGGAAGCGAATACAAAGGTTTTTACTCTCGTGATGGTGTTGGACTCAAATTATTAATGAAAGCAGGAATTGAGATTGGCATTATCAGTGGCCGTGAATCATTATCAGTAAATCGAAGAATGGAACTGCTTGGTGTAACTCACGTGTACCAAAATATTCAGGATAAATTACAACAACTCAAAACATTACAAACCCAATTGAATTTAACAGCCGAGCAAATTGCCTATATTGGCGATGACACTCCAGACTTGCCTCCTATGCGACATGCTGGCATTGGCATTGCCGTTGCTGATGCCGATGCGTTCGTACGCCAACATGCTGATTTAGTAACAGCTTTACCTGGTGGCAGAGGCGCGGTAAGAGAAGTATGCGAACTCATTCTGTCTTCCCAAGATAAATTGGCTCAAATCCAGCAGCAATATTTAGCTAATGAATAAAAAACAATTATTTTCTACTATCATAATTTTAATTATTGCCATCGTTTCCAGCTGGTTTGCTTTGCATTTGCTTTATACCCCCACTAACCAACATGTAGACAACCCCAAAAATCCTGATGCGATTGCGTTCAATGTAACCTATACTCAAATGGATCAAAATGGCAACATCGCTCATCAGCTCTACAGCACCAGATTTGTCCATTATACTTTTGAGAATTCATCAGAATTTCAAAATCCAAAGATAACTATCATGAATCCAAATGGAAGCCCCTGGCATATCACAGCAGATAGTGGCACAAGCCAGCAAGGATCATCCCTAATCCATCTGGTCGGCAATGTAAAACTATATCAGCCACCAAGCGCAAAAAATACAGAATTAACCATAACCACAAGCAAAGCAACAATCTATTCTGACAAAAAATATGTCACAACTGACCAGCCAGTAAAAATCGTCAAACCAAATACCATAGCTACGGCAATAGGCGCAAATGCCAACATGGAAACCAAGGTGGTAAATCTATTATCAAACGTAAAAGAGACATATGTGCCAGGTAAATAACAACTTGTCAGCGTCATTGCGAGGAGCGCAGCGACGCGGCAATCCAGAACATCTGACATTTATTACTAGATTGCTTCGCTTCGCTCGCAATGACGTTTCGGCGCTAGTTTGCTCTTTACTCTTATTTTTACCTATTGTGGCATTTAGCCTAAACAGTAACCAACAAAAAACAGCTTATATAAGTTCTGATCACAGTAATTATAATCGCATCACCCATGTCAGCACCTATAGCGGCCACGTACACTACACTCAAGGCACTTCTGAATTAAACGCTGATAAAGTCGTTATTTACGATGATCTCAAAACCAACAAAGTCTATAAAATAGTTGCTTTTGGTGACCGCGCCGAGTACATTACTCTGCCTGATGGTAAAAAAGAAAAATTACATGCACTAGCTAAAACTATTGAATATTACCCGCAGAAAAATATCGCCATATTGATAACTAATGCGGAAATAACTCAAGGCGGTGAGACTATGAAAGGAGCGCGAATCACGTACGACATAACCAAAGATACAATATTATTAAAGCCTACAACTAAAAAACGCGCTATAATCACATTTCAACCATGAGTATTTTAAAAACAGAGCATTTAGAAAAAATTTATCGCAAACGCAAAGTCGTAAAAGATATTTCAATTAGTGTGGACAGCAGCGAAATCGTCGGTCTGCTTGGTCCTAATGGTGCAGGAAAAACTACCAGCTTTTATATGGTAGTGGGCTTAATCAAACCTAACCGTGGCAAAATTTGGCTTGACGATCATGACCTTACGCCTCTAGCCATGCATGAACGCGCTCGCATGGGAATTAGCTATTTACCCCAGGAACCTTCGATTTTTCGCAAATTAAGCGTAGCTGATAATATCAAGGCAATTCTGGAGCTGCGTAAAGATTTAACCAAAAAACAAAGAAAGGAAAAGCTAGAAAGCTTATTGCATGATTTTCACATCAGCCATCTGCATGATAATATCGGCATCAGTTTATCAGGTGGAGAAAGGCGCCGTGTAGAGATTGCCCGAGCCTTGGCTATGGAACCAAAGTTCATCCTTTTAGATGAGCCTTTCGCTGGCATCGATCCAATATCGGTAGTTGACATCAAACGCATTATTAACCAACTACACGAGCGTGGTATAGGGATTTTAATAACAGATCATAATGTGAAAGAAACTCTTGATATTTGCCAGAGAGGCTACATAGTGAGCGAAGGCACAATAATTGCTGAAGGTCCACCCAAAGAGATTTTGGCAAATAAACAAGTCCGAGATGTATACTTGGGGAATGAATTCGATTTATAATATAGCTTAACTATACATAAACAAATAAGGAGAAAAATTATGCTGCCAATTGAATTAAC